>AUXO013161309.1_pt1 | contig 13700 bp, 10 predicted proteins | sample 768731 | NCBI WGS metagenome assembly AUXO01 (sample SAMN02715735, study PRJNA202380) | gut metagenome | biome: sheep rumen | host: Ovis aries | place: New Zealand: Palmerston North
TATATGAAACATATAGTAATACAGACAGACTTCGGAACAGGTTCAGCATCCGTCAGTGCAATGCACGGCGTATGCGCGATGGTCTGCGATGATCTGAAAGTATCTGACGGCAACAATGATGTTAATCAGTTCGATGTGCTTGATGCATCAGGATCACTGGTGTATCTGCTGCCGTACTGGCCGGAAGGAACCGTCTTTGTAAGCGTTGTTGATCCGGGTGTAGGAACAGCCAGAAAAAGCTGTGTTGCCCTGACAGAAAACGGACAGTATATCGTAACGCCGGATAACGGCACACTGACATATGTCAAGGAGAATATCGGCATCAAAGAAGTCAGGGAGATCGATGAATCGGTCAACCGTCTGCCCGGCTCCGAATCCGTGCATATTTTCCACGGACGCGATGTATATGCATACTGCGGCGCAAGGCTCGCAGCCGGAATCATTGATTTTGAAGGTGTCGGTCCTGCCTATGATACAGACAGTATCGTGATGGCAGACTATATCAGACCGGCAAAAGACGATCACAGCGTCTCAGGCATGATCGTTGAAGCGTCTGATCATTTCGGCCTTGTCGGCACGAATATCCCGTTTGAATGGCTTCAGCAGACAGACATGAAATACGGAGATGAACTCCATGTCACAGTTGAACACGCCGGAGAAACAGTGATGGATGAAATGATGCCGCTGGAAAAGTCATTCGGTTTTGTTCCGGTCGGCACGCCGCTGCTCTTCAGCTCGGAAACGCAGACGGTCATGCTGGCGATCAACCGCGGCAACGCAGTAACGGAATACGGCCTGGGGTTCGGACCTGAATGGAAGATGACGGTAGAAAAACTGCAGTCCTCAAAAGCGGCAGTGGTGATCCACGGCTGCTGCGGACTGGCATCGACCAGAGCCGCAAAGCTGGTCGGCATCATTGAAACAGAGGCTCCCGATACGGACGCTGCAGTCGAAAACCTGTGCTTTGATAAGAATGACATCCGCATGCTGTCAGCGTCACTGTACTCGGCAGTTCCGTTCTGGCCTGCAGGCACGGTATTCCTGTATGACACAGGCGACGAAGAACTTTGTGCCGTAAGACTTAAGAGCGGACAGATCCTGCTCGGTCCAAACGACGGATCCTGCACGATGAGTGTTTACTCATTCGGACTGGACAGCGCAAGACGCGTTGATCCCAAGCGCTTCGGAACAGACGAATACGCCATCGCCAGAGCTGCCGGACATCTGGCTGCAGGAAAAGGCTTTGAAAACCTTGGCAGCAGAATGGAATGCAGTGAACTGAAGCAGTTCCATATCGAGCCTGCTGAGATCGCTCCCGGCGTCGCCAAAGGACAGGTAGCTGTTCTGCTGAAGACATTCGGCAATATTACCTTCAATATCGGCGTTGATGAATTTGAAAAAACAGGCATTCAGCAGAACGATGAAATAGAAGTAACGATCACTTACAGGGATGCTGTCGTATATCGTGATTCCATGACATACCAGCCTTCCTTCGGATATGTTGAAGAAGGCGCACCGGTCGTATTCAACGGCAGTTCCGGATACATGGATATCGGTCTGAACCGGGCCAACTTCATAGAGATGTGCCTGCCCAAGATCCTGAGAGAACCGGATCCGGGTGAATTCAAAGTATGCATCCGCAAAAAGGGGGCGTGATATGAAGCCTTGTATCGTACTGCAGTCGGATTTCGGTATTTCAACAGGTCTTCCCGCATCCATGACTGCCGTGATCGTAAAAACAGACCCTGAGATCCGCATCTACGATCTCTGCCATGAGGTCAGACAGTTCGACATCCAGAGAGGCGGAAAGATCCTCGCCTCAACGTTCCCTTACTGGCCTGACGGGACCGTATTCGTTTCGGTCGTCGATCCCGGCGTCGGAACGCTCAGACGCAGCTGCGCGGCGCTGATGGACAACGGCAGCGTTGTCATCACACCGGACAACGGAACGCTCAGCTATCTCTATGACAGGATCAGGGAAGTGCGGCAGATCGATGAGACAGTAAACAGACTGCCAGGCTCGGACAGCCACCATACATTCCACGGAAGGGATGTATATGCATATACCGCAGCCAGACTCGCATCAGGGATCATTGATTTTGCCGGCGTCGGTCCCGTATATGACAAACAGGAAATGGTCCGCTTCCACGTACCTGAAGCAGCGATCATCAGCGGCAGGGCAGTCGGTGAGATCACAGACGCCGGGGATCATTTCGGCAATGTCGGCATTTCGATCCCGAATGAAATGATCAAAGAGATCGGCATCGCGACAGGTGAATATGCCCGCGTCATCATTGAAAAGCAGGGCAAAGTCCTGTATGACAAAGAAATGATGTTCCACAAATCATTCGGCTGGGTCGCTCCCGGTGAAGCGATCCTGAATGAATGCAGCAATGATTATGTGGAGATTTCCATCAATCAGGGAAGCTTCTGCGAGAAGGAACTGCCGGAACTGCTTTCGGCATATGATTTCTCGGAATACAAAGTAACGATTCTTCCTGCAGGAAAGGAGAAAGAGTGATATGAAACCGGCAGTAGTCATCCAGACGGATTTCGGATACGGCGGAGGCTCCGCTATGCGAGGCGTCATCAAAACGCTGGACCCGGAAGTATATGTATATGAAGCAAACCACGGCGTTGAGAAATTCAATGTGGTAAAGGCAGCCAGATCTTTGGACCATCTGATCGGATACTGGCCCGCAGGCACGGTATTTGTTTCAGTGGTCGATCCTGGTGTCGGAACATCCAGACGTGCAAGCGTTGCACTTCTGAAGAACGGAAGCTATGTAGTTTCGCCCGACAACGGAACAATGACATTGCTGCTGGAGAACCCCGGCATTGAAGCAGTCCGTGTGATCGACGAAACAGTCAACCGCCTCAAGGGAACGGAAAAGGTCAGTATTTTCCACGGACGTGATCTTTTCGCATACTGCGCAGGAAAACTGGCAGCCGGACTGATCAGCTTTGCAGAAGTCGGTGAAGAATATCCTGTATCAGAAATCGTAAAATACGAAAAACTGAATTATACATGCGAGCCCGGAAAGCTCAAAGGACATGTGGCGGATATGATGTATACATTCGGCAACCTTGAAACAAACATCCCGATCGAAGCGGCAGAGAGCGCTGGTATGGTACCGGGCGATAAACTGCTTGTATCGATCAAAAACAAAGACAGCTTCGTCCTGTCGCATACCATTCCGTACCAGCCTTCATTCGGATGGGTCCCGGAAGGAGAAGAAGTGATCTACAACAGCAGCGACGGAGTCCTCGGAATCGGCATCAACCGCGGCGATTTTATCCGCAAATACAATATAGGCTTTGGCAGAGACTGGCATATCATCATCACCAAGGAGGAACGGTAATATGGGATATATCGTATTTCAGACTGACTTCGGCGGCCACAGCTCGGGCTCGATGGCCGGTGTCTGCAGGATCGTCGATCCCTCGCTGAAGATATTTGAACTGACGCACAGCGTACCGAAATTCGATGTTGAAACAGCCGGAAAGAATCTCGTCGAAGTCATCCCGTTCTGGCCGGCAGGAACAGTCTTTGTCAGCGTGGTCGATCCGGGCGTCGGAACACCCAGAAAGGCATGCGCCGCAAAAACAAAGAGCGGACATTACATCGTGACGCCTGACAACGGCATCCTGGATATCGTAAACAGAGAGCTGGAGATCGAATCAGTGCATGAGATCGACCAGAGCGTCAACCGCTTCAAGGGCAACCACTGGTCAGAGGAATCAGAAATCTTCCACGGACGTGATGTATTTGCGTATACCGGCGCAAAGCTGGCATCCGGCAAGATCGATATTGACGGAGCCGGTCCTGAATATCCGGTCACAGAGATCGTCAGTTACGAAAAATAAAGCGAAACGGAAACAGAAAAAAACTGTTTCCGTTTCTTTTTTTCAGCGTGTGTGCACAGGATCCGCCGCCCAGCATCCGGCAGCGGGGGAACGAACACCGTTTTTTTATGCTCAGCAGGATTTTTCGAACAGATCTGAAAATGTAAAAAATGAAAATTTTGATTTTCTATTGTTAGCAATAGGCCTTGGTGGTATATTTGTGGTATCAAGTGTCTGAAAGTGGCGGAAAGTGGGGGACTTAGCACATGTTTATGGGTGAATACAGGCATAGCCTGGATGCCAAAAACAGATTGATCATTCCGGCAAAGTTCCGCGACGAGCTTGGCAGTACATTTGTTGTTACCAAAGGACTTGACGGCTGTCTCACGATCTATACAGAAGAACAGTGGGCAGTGATCGTCCAGCAGCTGGAGAAACTTCCTTCCACAAAAAAGGAAGTCAGACAATATGTCCGCTTCCTGCTGAGTAAAGCAACAGAGTGCGTCTTTGATTCACAGGGAAGAATACAGCTTCCTCAGGTACTGATCAAAGCAGCAGACATTGACAGGAAATGTGCGGTTATCGGAGCAGCTGACCACATCGAAATATGGTCCGAAGAGAAGTGGGATGCATATGACGAAGAGGCCGGTGAATCCTTCGAAAATGTGGCTGAAAGCCTGACGGAGTTCCTCAGATGATGGAACATCAGAGCGTCATGCTGCATGAAACGATCGATCTGCTGAATGTAAGACCCGACGGGATCTACATTGACGGAACGCTCGGAAGAGGAGGACACTCGGGACTGCTCGCTTCGAAACTGGAGCACGGACATCTCTACGGAATCGATCAGGATGATCAGGCACTGGCAGAATCCGCTGAAAGGCTGAAGGAATACAGTGACAGGATCACATTGATCAAAGGCAACTTCCGGGAAATGAAAGCGCTTTTAGAGCCATATGGTATCCATGAAGCAGACGGTATCATGATGGATCTGGGTGTCAGCTCACCGCAGTTCGATGATCCTGCAAGGGGATTCAGCTACAGATTTGATTCCCGCCTTGATATGCGGATGGATCAGACACAGAAACTCGATGCATGGACAGTCGTCAATACGTACAGTGCAAAAGAGTTATCCGATATTCTCTTCCGTTACGGAGAAGAACGAAATGCAGGACGCATCGCCAATGCGATCGTCAAAGCAAGAGAACACGGACCGGTCAACACAACATTCGAACTGAACGATATTATCCGTTCGGCTCTGCCGGACAAGATCCTTCGCAAAAAAGGACATCCTGCGAAGCAGACATACCAGGCACTCAGGATTGAGGTCAACGATGAATTGTCCTCACTGAAGTCAGGATTACAGGATGCTGTGGATATGCTTGCCCCTGGCGGCAGACTCGCAGTCATCACATTCCACTCGCTGGAAGACCGTATGGTCAAAAGCCTGTTCAAAGAATTGACTTCTGCTCCATTTGTGGAACCGAAAATTCCTGTTAAGGCTTCACAGATGGAGCAGGCCTCCTTTACCGCAGTGACCAGAAAAGCAGTCACAGCATCGGAAGAGGAACTGAACGTCAACCACAGATCGCACAGCGCGAAACTCAGAGTGATAGAAAGAAACAAAAAGGGGTAGGGGAAATGACAAAACAAGCAAAGAAAAAGAACAAAAAGGGCGTAAAACTCGTTAATTTTACAGCAGTATTTTTTATCATCTCATGCACATTGTTCCTTGCAAGTTCATTATTTCTGCGTTCATACAACAATGCTCTGAGTACACAGAAACAGGCTGTAGAAGCTAAGATCACGGAGATCCAGCTCGCCAATGCCGCTGCCAAAGTAGAGATCCAGACACTTTCAACAAGAGAACGGATCGATACGATCGCTTCAGACAACGGATTGAAACTGCATCAGGACAACATTATCACGATTACTACTTCTCAGGACAACGGAGAATAGTATGAGAAAGCGGGTCAGAATTGTCCGCATCCTGTTCCTCATGACATTAGCGGTAATGTTATTGCTTGCCTCTAATGTTTTTTTGGTGTCTATCCGCAAAGTGCATCTCCGTTCCGGAACAGATCTGAGTGCATACGCAGACAGCGCCAATACAGTTCACGAAACACTGAAAGCCACACGCGGCAATATTTATGACCGCAACGGAACGGTCATCGCTCAGGACAGGCAGACATACAACATCGTATGCATTCTTTCGCCTGACCGTCCGACAGTCAACAATAAGATCGTATATGTACAGGATGTAGAAGGTACAGCAAGAGCTTTGTCGAAGATTCTTGATGCGGACTACGATACATTATTCGGCTATCTGAATCAGTACAATACAAACGGCTTATGGCAGACAGAACTTGGTCCTGCCGGCCGAAATCTTTCCAAAGCAACCATGGAAAAGATCCAGGACCTCGGTCTGCCCGGAATAGAATTCACAGATTCCATTCAGCGTGTTTACCCGCTCGGCTCATTCGCATCCAATCTGATCGGCTTTGCCCAGTCAGATGAAAACGGAACGACCGTCGGCAAAATGGGCACAGAACTGTACCTTGACAGCTATCTTTCCGGTATTGACGGAAGCAGAACATATCAGGCAGACTCCAACGGCTATATTCTGCCGGGCATGAAAGAAGAGATCGTCAGTGCGGTAAACGGCTATGATGTCTATCTCACGATCGATCAGGAACTGCAGGAGGCTCTGGAAGATGCCTTTGAAAAGACAACAGAACGGTTTGATCCGCTCCGTATCTGGGGTTCCGTCATGGACCTGGATACAGGCAAGATCCTTGCATGGGGACAGTCTCCGTCCTTTGATCCGAACCTCATGGATATCGCAGACTACAACAACTACGGCACACAGCTTCCGTACGAGCCTGGTTCTACATTAAAGTCATTCACCTGGGCTGCAGCGGTCGACTACGGCGTTTATGACGGCGACGCACTGGTATACGGCGGCCCGTACTGCTACATATCAGATGAAAACAACAACCCGCTCAGAGTTCAGGAAAGCAGATCCTGCATTTACAATGCCGGACGCATAAACTACGGTATGACGACGTATGACCACGGAATGATCTATTCCGCCAATACGATCGCACTGGAGATCCAGAACAGTCTGATCACACCGCAGATCCACCTCGACTATCTGAAGAAATTCGGTTTCTTCCAGCCCGTCAACAGCGACGGTCTGCCCGAGGAATCCGGCATTCTGAATTTCACATATGCTGCTGACCGCGCTTCACTGTCCTACGGGCAGGGTTCAACCGTAACCATGCTGCAGCTGATGCAGGCATACTCCGCACTGTTCACAGACGGAACGATGAAGAAGCCGTATTATGTCGAATCGATCCGTGACCCGTATGATTCAAGTCATGTGATCTATCAGGCAGAAACAAGGATCACCGGACAGCCGATCACTGAAGAAAGCGCAAAAGAAATGCAGAAGATCATGTGGAAGGTCGTCAACGATGACGAAGGTACTGCAAGATGGTACAGGATCCCTGACTGCGAACTCATGGGAAAGACAGGTACTACCCAGGTCGCAATCAACGGAAGCTACGCATCAGGATATACGATCGTATCCCTGATGTGCGCACTTCCTGCAGATGATCCGCAGGTTATGGTTTACTATGCATTCGAAGCGGCGTATAATCCGAGCGCACACTATTATTCTCAGGCGCAGCAGGATCTGCTCAGAACCGTTGCACTGAAGATAGGCGTCACACAGCCTGAAGCAGAACAGCCGGCAGAAGAACCGGTCGAAGAAACGGAAGAGCCGGTGATCACAGAGATCGTCACAAATGAAATGCCGAATGTGATCAATCACTCTCTGGCATACGCTCACGAGAAACTTGACTGGCTGAATACAGATCTGATCGTACTCGGTGCAGGAGATACCGTGATCGATCAATATCCGAAAAGCACAGCAATGGTCGCAACAGGACAGAAGGTATTCCTGCTGACCGATACAAACAGCTTCATCATGCCGGACATGACAGGATGGACAAGGAAAGACGTGACCGCACTATGGAGCGTTACGGAATTCGGCGTACGAATGTCGGGCGAAGGCAGGGTAACAAGCCAGTCGATCCCGCCGGGGACGATGGTCACAAGAGGAACAGATATCGAAGTAATATTCGAATAAAGGGGTGGAAGATATGGCAGTTGAAATTCTGATCGCATTTGTAATAAGTCTGGCAGCTGTTGTATATCTGATGCCGAAGTGGATCAGCTATCTGAAGATACTGAGTTTCAATCAGAATGTCAGCGAATACAGTCTGCAGGAATATAAGGAAAAAGCAAAGACGCCGATCATGGGCGGCGTGCTGTTCATTGTAGTGCCGGTGATCGTAACGATCGTCGAAACACTGCTGCTGCATCACTTCCGTGTCGATACAGCGATCATACTGATCGTATTTGCCGGCTACGGACTGATCGGATTTATCGATGACTATCTGATCGTCGTCAAGAAAAACAACGACGGTCTCAAACCTGGTCTGAAATTCCTGATGCAGCTGGCACTGGCAGCCATATTCTTCTGGCTTTACAGAAGTCATGCTGTGCTGGATGTCAGGATCCCGTTCCTGAACAAAACAGTATACTTCGGCGCACTGTACAGTGTGCTGATCCTGTTCATGTTCACCGGCGCAAGCAATGCCGTCAATCTGACCGACGGCATGGACGGACTGGCTGCAGGCTGCACGGTATTCGCACTGATCCCGTATCTGGTATTCGGAATCATGCAGGGAAACCATGGTGCGGTCATATTCATTGCTTCACTGCTCGGCGCGCTGTTCGGCTATCTGAAGTACAATATCAAGCCTGCTAAGATCTTCATGGGTGATACAGGTTCCCTGGCACTGGGAGCTGCACTGGCAGCCATTGCCATGGTCGAAAAACAGGAACTGACACTGATCCTGGCCGGCGGCGTATTCGTGATCGAAACACTGTGTGTCCTCATACAGCAGATATCCGTCAGAACGATACACAAAAAAGTCTTCATTTATACACCGATCCATTATGCATTTGTTCTGAAAGGCATGAAGGAGAACCAGGTAGTACATATGCTGTGGGCATGTGCTGCAGTATTTGCTGTACTGGGATTGATCACAGGTCTGGCATAATACAGACTGTTCCATCAAATATCAATGAAATAACAGAGATAGAAATATTTCTGTTATTTTTTTGTGGAACCGCAACTGAAGGTACCGTATATATAAGTGAATGACAAAAGTCATATTGCTAAGACACATAAAGGAGGCGCACATATGGATCAGGCACGCTGTTTCAAAAACATCTGTACATAATAGTGCTTCACAAGCTGAAAGGATCATCAGAATATCCGGTCTGCTGCAGAAAGCCAATGAAGCATAACGGATTCCGATGGTTTTTCATAAATTTGTCCCGCCATTGAATTCCCGACCGAAGAGTACCCAACGCAATTGAATGCATTGCATTCACGATTTAAAAAACACAGAGTTCAGCATATTCAAATCAGGTGACCAATCGGACTGATCATACGGTAAGTTCATATCGGAATCGGTCAGTCTCAGAATCTCAAGCCTGCGGAGACAGCTATGTCGGAGTATTGCACGCAATGCAAGTTATCTGTCGATGAAGCAGGAAAAGAAATTATGCGGGGATGTGTTGGATCACAGCCTGTGAAAGAGGTTTTCCGCAAATATTTCTTGCATACATCCTCTTTCTCATTGCTTTTACGGTTTGTTTGCGTTAAGATTCATACAAAGCTTTGATCAGGACACGTTTCCCTGATTGTTTCTGCCCAGAGAACAGACGGCCGGTGCGAGTCTGTCAGAACGTTTCGGAAATACTACCTGTGAGCCGCACCCGAAAGGGAAAGCCGTAATCCGCGTTAAGGAACAGAGGCAGCGTATGCTGTGAATAAAGGTGGTACCACGGTCTTCGTCCTTTGGCGGGACTTTTTTCTTTATACTAGGGAGGAATGGAAATATGAGAGACTTTTTAAACGAAGAAGAACTGCACATGTTGAATCACTCCTGCGCCCATGTCATGGCTCAGGCAGTGAAGCATCTCTGGCCGCAGGCTAAGTTCTGGGTCGGACCGGTCGTCGAAGAGGGATTCTATTATGATATGGATCTCGGCGATGTAACCCTGAATGATGCTGATCTTGAAAAGATCGAAAAAGAAATGAAGAAGGTCTGCAAAGACGGCAAGAAGATCGTCAGACACGAAATTTCAAAAGAAGAAGCACTTGCACAGTTTGCGGATGACCCTTACAAAGTTGACCTGATCAACCGTATGGAAGACGGCGTGCAGATCTCCATGTACACACAGGGTGATTTCACGGATCTTTGCCGCGGACCTCACGTAGATAATACAAAGCTCTGCAGAAACTTTAAGCTGATCAAGCATTCCGGTGCTTACTGGAAGGGTGACAAAAACAACAAGGTTCTGCAGCGTGTATACGGTGTATGCTTCCCGACAGCTGAAGAACTGGAAGAATATCTCCAGTTCCTTGAAGACGCAAAACAGAGAGACCACAGAAAGCTCGGCAAAGAACTGCAGATGTTTATGTTCTCCGATACAGTCGGCAGCGGACTTCCGATGTGGCTGCCCAACGGCTTCACTGTCAGACGCCTGCTCTCCGATTACATCATGGACAAAGAACTGCAGCAGGGATATGTGCATGTCATGACACCGTCAGTCGTATCCACAAAGCTCTATAAGATCTCCGGACACCTTGCACATTACAAGGATGATATGTTCCCGATCATGGAACGCGACAATGAAGAATTCTGCCTGCGTCCTATGAACTGCCCTGAACATATGATCATGTACAGAAGCAAACTTCATTCCTACCGTGATCTGCCGGTACGCATTGCCGAGATCGCAAATGACTTCCGCTTCGAAGCAAGCGGCGCCCTGACAGGTATCGAGCGTTCCCGCGCATTTACGCAGAATGACTCCCATATCTTCTGCCGTCCCGACCAGATCGCAGATGAGATCAAGAATGTCACAAAGCTGATCCTTGATGTATATCATGACTTCGGCTTCGGTGAATACCAGTTCCGTCTCTCACTGAGAGATCCCGAAAACACAGAAAAGTATTTCGGAAACGATGAACTGTGGGAAAAGAGTGAAGCACAGCTCAGAGAAGTCCTGAAGGAAATGGGTGTTCCGTTCTATGAAGCGCTCGGTGAAGCCGCATTCTACGGACCGAAGATCGACGTGCAGGTCAAGAGCGCGATCGGACATGACGTTACGCTGTCCACGATCCAGCTTGACTACCAGCTGCCTGAAAGATTTGAACTGGAATATGTCGACAGTGACGGACAGAAGAAGCGTCCCGTTGTTATCCACAGAGCGATCCTCGGATCCATTGACCGTTTCGTTGCCTTCCTGCTGGAAGAAACAAAGGGCATCTTCCCGACATGGCTCGCTCCGACACAGGTCCATCTGATCCCTGTCAGCATTGAAGCACATGACGACTATGCACAGAAAGTCGCACTGGACCTCAGAAAAGCAGGATTCCGTGTGCACAATGACAACAGAAACGAAAAACTCGGCTACCGTATCAGAGAAGCACAGACAAACAAGATCCCGTATTCCCTGGTGCTCGGTGACAAAGAAAAGGAAAACAACACTGTCACTTACCGCAAATACGGAGAAAAAGAACAGATCACGGTAACAGAAGACGAATTCATCGCACTCCTGAAAGGAATCTGTGAAAATCATTCACTGTAATTGTGGAAAAGTGCTTCAGGAATTTGTATTGGAAAAGCGATGATTCTGCTATAATATACAAGTTACCGGGAGAAAAAGATGGGAAGCGAGCGTTTTAATGTGAATCACATTCAGGTGCAGATGGCAATGGTGATCAAACTGCAGTCCCTGCAGAGAGACGGTCTGCCTGCATTGACGTATCGCAATCTGGAAGAGTATATCTGCAGAAATCTCTGGGCTGATAAAACGCCTAGGTCTCTGCATGTTGCCGTGAACGATGTCCTGTCTGTCAAAGCGGAGGATATCGTCCGTTTCCTGGCTAAGGAAGCTGCGGCGGCTCGCGGCAGCAGTCTGGAAGAATTCTCAGACGTAATTGGAGGAAAGTAGTATCAATGGAAACAAATAAGAAAAAGGGAGGGCTGACCGGCATTTACGCTGTGGCTGCGGTAATTGCGATTCTCATCGCATCCACATTCTCAATGATCAGAAACAGCCTGAATCTCGGCCTTGACCTGCAGGGCGGATTCGAAATCTTGTATCAGGTTTCGCCGTTGAACGAAAATCAGGATCTGGATATGACTGCTGTCATCAACAGCATCCAGAAGAGAGTAGACGTTCTCGGCGTCAACGAACCGGAAATTACGGTTGAAGGTACTGACCGTGTCAGAGTACAGCTGGCCGGTGTTGCCGATCAGGAAACAGCACGTGAGATGCTCGGCACAACAGCTAACCTGACATTCCGTGATATCAATGACGAACTTCTGTCCGACTCATCGATCGTACAGGAAGGCGGCGCTTCACTGGCTTACCAGGACGGCAGACCGATCGTATCCCTGAAGATCGCTGATGCGTCAAAGTTCGGCGAGATCACATCAAAAGTCTCTTCCATGACAAACGGTGAAAACATCATGATCATCTGGCTTGACTGGGAAGAAGGCGACACATACAAAGCAGAACTTCAGAAGTCGATCCAGGGTGAAGAACCCAAGTACATCAGTGCCGCAAGCGTCAGAAACGAGATCAGCGGCGACTGCATCATTCAGGGCAACTTCACGGAAGCAGAAGCCAGAACACTGGCAAACCTGATCAATTCAGGCTCTCTGCCCGTAAAGATGACTGAGATCAGCTCCAACGTTGTCTCCGCTCAGTACGGCAGCGACGCACTGCGCACGACCGCACTGGCAGGTCTGCTCGGTGTCCTTGCAGTTATCTGCTTTATGATCTATCAGTACAGGGTACCCGGAATCATCGCCGGAATCATGCTGCTGGCATATATCTGGGCAATCTTCGGAACATACGCTCTGATGGGTGCTGTATTCACACTGCCCGGCATCGGCGCTCTCGTGCTTGGTGTCGGTATGACAGTTGACGCAAACATCATCACCTATGAACGCATCCGTCAGGAACTTTATAAAGGCAGATCCGTACGTTCCGCAGCAGCGGAAGGTCAGAAGCTGTCCTTCACATCCATCCTTGATGCACAGCTGACAACATTGATCGCCGGACTGATCATGTACTGGTTCGGAAACGGCGTTGTAAAAGGCTTTGCAACAATGCTGGTCATCACTGTCATCATGACGCTGGTCGTCAACGTAGCACTGTCCAGATGGCTGCTGAATATGTTCATCAATTCCGGCGTGGCTGACAACAAACCGACATGGTTCGGCGTCAAACCGGAACAGATCCCGAATCTCGCAAAAGGCGAAGAGCAGTTCTATTACGGCTTCAAGAGACAGGATTTCCTCGGCAAATCCAAGTATCTGATCCGTACATCACTGATCATCTTCGTAGCAGCTGTCGCATTGTCTATCTTCAACGCTGCCAGCGGCAAAGGCCTGATGAACCTCGGCATTGACTTCGCTTCAGGTACCAAACTGACAGTGACCAGCGAAAATGCGATCACAGTCGATGAAGTCCGCACTGAAATGGAAGCGATGGGCTATAACTCATTCACATATCAGTCTGCAGGCGATACATCAGTTTATGCGACAACAAAAGAATCACTGACAACAGATCAGCTGAGCGAGATCAAAGATACATTCATTGAGCTCTACGGCCAGGAACCCGGCGACAACGTTGTTACACCGGTCGTAGGCAAGGAACTTGTTCAGAATGCGATCATCCTGACACTGGTTGCCTGG
>AUXO013298589.1_pt1 | contig 13699 bp, 19 predicted proteins | sample 768731 | NCBI WGS metagenome assembly AUXO01 (sample SAMN02715735, study PRJNA202380) | gut metagenome | biome: sheep rumen | host: Ovis aries | place: New Zealand: Palmerston North
TGGGGGGAGTAAAGGTATAAGGGTCATTTCGGCCTTTTTTTATTACAAATCGGTAACAATCTTTCAACTTTTCCACACACTTTCAACAAGTTTTCAACCACATATTGCACAACTTTCAACACTGATTTCTATGCACATTGCCGACACTTTCAACAAAGTTTTCAACTTTTCAACATATGTCACATTGCACAACTTTCAACATAAAACTTTGTGAATGATTTTCTTGTTATCTCCACTTTACGCCCTGTATAATAAAAGCGTAAACACCGAACAGGTGCTTACAACTCTTTCCATATTGCAAGGTGCGGACTGTTCACGATCTTGTATTCCCGTACACGAATAATACATTATACCTGCTTTCCGCACCGCTCCTCTTTCTGGGTTCAACGTGTGACCGCTACACGATAAAAAGAGCGGCTAACGTAAACCAAAATCTATATTTAAGGAAGGTAAAAACCATGAAAAACGAAAAGACAAACACAAACACACAGGGCTTTGCGCTCGCAGAAATCAACGAAGATGCTTTTGCTGTACAGGCAGCAGGCGCAGGCGCAGCAGTCAGAGAGACAACAACCACAGAGACAAGCACACTTTTTAACGCCGTGTCAGGCGGCAGCAAGGCAGTCAAAGAGCTTATCGGCAAGGATGCTATTTCCGTTGTTGATATCGTTATTACCTCCGCCGACGTTAACGAAGTGAAGGATGACGAAACAAGTCCAATTATCAGCCGTCCCGTCGTTCACTTCTTCACAGCTGAGGGCGAACATTACAGCACACTTTCAAATGGTGTTGTTCGCACGACAAAGAACCTTCTTGCGTGTGGCCTTGTACCTACAAAGGAAACACCAATTAAGATTCGCTTTAAGGAAATCGAAACAAAGAAGGGTAAAGCACATATCTTTGAACTTGCATAATCAATAACCGAAATTGTTTCACGTGTTACATTCCCATTGTTTCACGTGAAACATTTTCACAATTACAGAAAGAAGGTGCTACAATGGGCGATTTATCAGAACATTTTGCAAAGCGTGAATTTGCTTGCAAATGTGGTAAAGTGCATGATTTTACCATTGATAAAGAACTGATCGAAAAGCTTGAAAAGCTGCATAAGCTGACAGCAGCGCAGGCCATTTACATTACAAGCGGTTATCGCTGCCCCGAATACAGTAAAAGCGTCGGCGGATATTTTAACGATGCCCACACAAAGGGTATTGCTGCGGATATCGTGATAGACGGCAAATATAACCGCCTGACAAGTGACGCTGTAGCAGAAGCTGCGGAGCGCTGCGGCTTTACGGGTATCGGTATCATTGACAATACCGCTGTACACGTTGACGTCAGAAACAACAATAACTATGTAAATAGTCATTGGTTTGGCGACGAAAGAACAGGAAACGACAACATTAAAACCTTTATAACAGGCCGCAAATTTGACGGCGAAGAAACAACAAAAGGTCATAAACTTACCATTATGATCGACGACGAAATTATTACAGAGAGGATGATATAATAGTATGAAAATACTGAATAGCGCAAACGTTGCGTCCCTCATGAACATCATGTTGAAGAACGCAAGAGGTAAAACAACCACAACTGATGGTGCAACAAGTGACGGCCTTATCGTTGCTGAGGATTTATCGAACCTTGTTGACGGCGGCGTAGAACTTTCTAACACACTTACAGTTGAGAACTTCAAAAATGTAATTACGGGAATGCTCAACGGCGTTGGCCGTATTCTTTACGAAAACGCAAAGCTGACAAGTCCTTCAAGATTCAATCTGTTTGTGGATATCTCCGAATATCTTACAATCCTTGAAAAGGTACGTATCTCTGCGATTGAATTTGAACAGTCGTATATGTACGCTACAAGCGGCGGCAGCAGCTTTGAAGATATGTTTAACAACCATCCGCTGACATTTACAGTCAAGGTTTGGAATACAATAGGCAGCTACCGCACAAAGCCATTTACTATCAGTATGAAGCAGCTTGCAGACAGTGCACGCAAGCCCGAAGAAATCACACGTCTTATCGGCGAAATCTACGCCGTAGTAGAGACAACCTATTACACCGCTATTCGTGAAGCAGAAAAGCGTGTAGTGATGAATCAGGCTGCACACTGCTGTATGTACCGTAACGGCGTAAACTGCATTGACGTACTTGCAGCATATAAGGAAGCAACAGGAACGGCGCTGACAACAGAGACTATGAAAACAAGTGACGACTTCAAGCGTTGGATGTACGGATTTTGGAAACATTATAAAATGCTTATGGGGGAAGCAAGCGGCAACTTCAACGCTGAACAGAATCTTATCAATACTGATAATGAGGATATGCGCAGCTTTATCCTTGAACCGTTTTATACTTCCCTGCGCACAATTTCCGTTTATCAGGACGGCGCAAACATGAAGGATGCTTTCGACGGCGTGACCGAAATTCCCTTTATCCAGAATATCAACGAGCCACAGAAAATCAATATCAATCCCGTGGACGCTCCTGCAAACGTTGAAGAAATCACAATTACTGACATCATCGGTATGATCTGGGACAGACGAGGCACAATGATAACTGCGACAGATATTGAAGCAGGCAGTCAGCACAATGATTTTGACAAGTGGGATAACTACGTGTACAATTTCGGCGTGCGTGAAATGTGCGATAAGGGCAGCAATGCGATACTGTTTGTAGCACACGACGCTGACGGCGCAGCAGCATACACCATAGAGACAGAGTAAATAAAACAATAGGCCGCTGAAATATGCGGCCTGTTTTTGAAATGAAGGTGAAACAATGAATAGAACAGATAAAGTTTTAAAGGCGCTGCGTGCACAGTTTGACAAACATTTCTATATGCCCGATCGCTGCGGCGTGTATGGTAGTATTATACAGCTGATAGGCGCAGAACAATTCACGTGGAACGGCCTGCCCGATACAGTCAATTCACACTGGACGGAAAGAGCAGTAAATACAGGCATAGCAGCATTTTACAAAGTCCCCGACGGCCTGAGCGCTGTAAATAAGGGGTACACCGTGACGCCCTGCGCATTTAAAGGCCTGCTGAATAATACAGGTGTAGGGCAGGCGATAACAGCACACGGCACAGATTATGAAATATCATTTGATATGGAAAAGGATAAAGATAAATTTGTGCTTATCCGTAATAATGATTATTTTTATTCCGAATATCCAAATCTTGCTTGGTTTGCTGAAATGCTTTCCCGTACCGACGACAGCGAAAAGGCGCTGATCATATGGTCAAAAATGCACCCTATCGCAAAGGCGCAGACAGGCATTGAAGCTAACAAGTTACAGGAAATTTTACAGAACATCATTGAAAATGATGATATGTACAACGTTATCGACGACAACACAAAAGCGATCTCGCCTAATGCGACAAGTCGTGATGATAGTGTGTTACGTCTGACAGACGAAAACGCCGTGGAGAAAATGCACTTCCTCTCCGAATTTCATTATGAACTGATACGCCGATACTGTACGCTTTATAATATGCCATTCCGCACAAACAGCAAATCAGCGCAAAGCCTCGAAAGTGAATTGCATAATACTGATATCTTTTCACAGGTTATCAACGCAAATCGCTTGAAGTGCAGACAGGAAGCAGCAAAAGAAATCAATGCAAAGTTTGGTCTATCTGTATCTGTAGACTTCAGCGAACTAATCAAAAAGGAAAACAAGATTATAGACAGCAACGTACAAGAAGAAGTAAACGAAGCGAAAAACGCTGAAAATGTTTCACGTGAAACAGAAACGGAAACAGAGAGAAGTGAAGAAAATGGAGAAACAGAAACAGCTACAGCAGCCGAAGAAACAACCTAACTGCCTTGATGAGAACGGCCATTTAGTCTTACAACCTATCATAGATATAGCAAAAGAGTATGACTGCCCTTTTATAGGGCTGATAGGTGAAAAGCGTATCGGTAAAACATATGGTTGCTTTGCGTACGCCCTCAAAGAATACTACAAAAGCGGCTGCGGTATGTTTTACGCAAGAAGGTACGACAAGACTTTTACAGAAAACATTTGCGGTAACTTGGTGAACGTCCACAGACAGGATATAATCAACCTGTCAAAAGGCCGTCACAATGCAGGCCGATTAATGGGAAAGTATTTTGATTTGGTAAGGGAAACAGAGACAGCAACGGGAACGATCGTCAGAAAAAACAGGAAACATTTTGCATACTGTAGAAGCTTAAATAACATCGAAACAGAAACAGCAGACGATAAAGAGGATATCAGCTGTATAGTGTATGATGAATTTCTGACCCGTGGAAAAGAGCTCCCCGACGAGTTCAACAAGTTGATGATTCTTCACGCCAATGCTACAGGTAAAAGAACTGATAAATTCACGCCAATGTTTTTATTAGGAAATACAGTCTCCCGTGAAAGTAATGTGGCTGAATGTTTCGGTATTTCTCTCCGTGATTTAAAACGTGGTGTGAACATCATAACCAACAGTAAAGGCGAAGCAAGAATAATCTTGTACTACGTCCCCGAAACAATCAAGGGCGAAAAGTCAGCAGCAACATATTATGACAGATTTGAAAACGATCATATCAACATGATATCTCACGGTGATTGGACACTCGGTACATATCGAATAGCAAGTCAGAATGAATTGTCTCTGTCAGGCCTTGAATTGCTTGTAGTACATAAGTCGCTTGCAGTCGGAATGACGGTTACAACCTACGGTATACAACCACGAATTGTAATTCACGCTCCGTCTGACAAGTACACACTGAGAGTGTGCAGCAACCTATCGAAAACGGCCTTGAACTACATACCGCCTAACATAGTCCGCTTGATTCTCGGCGGCTATATGGTAGCGGAAAGCCCTGAGATAGGCGAAAATTTTCGTGATATCTGCAAGCACCTTAAAGGCTGTGAACAGATACTTAAACTCTACGAATAAAAAGGAAGGTGCAAAGCATATGTTTAACAGCAGCGGATACCCTCGCAGGATTGATGAACAGATTGACGAGTATATATCACCGCCGCCCATATCTGATATCACAGATAATAACGGTAATGTGATATTGTCGTCAAACCTGTTATTAAACTATCTGTATCATACCTATGGCAACTATAAAACAAATGCTCCTATGTCACAGTTATGGTTTATGTATGATGCTATTCATCACGCTGACTTTTTAAAGGCCTATGACGCATGGACAGCAGCTTACAACCCTCTTGATAACTACAATGGCAGCGAAACAAATGTCTACTTGACCAATGACGGCGACGAAAACGAAACTATCACGCACGGCAAGACAACAACAGTAACGGCAAACAACATTGAAAACAAAACCGACGTAACCACATTTGACAGCAACAGCTACAAACCCGAAGGAAAGAACACACAAACAGGTAGCAGCACGGACAGCGAAAGCGGTACAACTACAACCCGTCGTGACCGTACAAGCAAATCACTGACAGTTGATGATACAACATACACGGCCGACAATGTGCACGCCGAAATCAAAAAGCGCAGCGGTAATTTAGGCGTGACGACCTCGCAGCAAATGATAACGTCTGAAGTTGATATGCGTTTAAATCCTCTTGTTACCATGTACATTGATACCTTTGTATCAGAATACGCATACTGCATTTTAGGAGAATGGGGGACTGACTATGACAATTAAATTTTTCCGTATGACAGAAAATCCTGACGTAGTCAGTAAGGATATAAATGTAGACGCCCCGACAGTAGCCTTTACTGACGCAAGGCCAACAGCTAATTGCAGTATATTGTCTCCCGTGCTGCTGCTCACATGGACGGAAGCACTACAGGGCTGCAACTATGCATATATACCCGATTTTGGCCGCTTTTATTTCGTGGGCGATATTACATTAATGACGGGCGGACGCTGCGCCGTACCGTGTTATGTGGATGTATTAACATCATGGGCGGCAGGCATAAAGGCCTGCAAGGGTACAGTATTACGTGCGGAAAATCCAAAATCATTGCAGCTGCACGACAGCAAATTTCCGCTCATTGCAAAAATGGGTTTGGTGCAGTCGTTTTTTGATAAAACCCCGTTTGCGATCAATGACGACGGGTACAATTACTTACTGACAGTACAGGGCAAAGAAGGTGTAACGAATGAAAGTGAATGAGAGTGTATACGGTGCTGCTGCTGAATGGATAAAGATAGGCAGTATGATAGAAACAGACAGGGACAAGCTGTTTTTAATGGCCAATTTCGGCGACAATACAAGCAGCCTGCACGACGGTACAGTCAAGGGCAAACTGGAATACGGCAAGCCTATTGATAAATCGTTAAGTTGGTGCGGTCTTGGTTTTAACTCAACGTATAGCAATGTTGAATACTGGAACAGGGTATATAATACATATACTGACGCTACAACGGGAAAAGAAATCAAGTTTGAAAAATTCCGTAATGAAAAGCGCAGCGTGACAAATTTTGCATGGATTTACAACTCAAATGTTAGCCCTGCGTTAGGCGTCACAAAGTATTCACGTACCGACGGCATTATTGCAGATACAAGCGGCTTTAACCGTTGGTCTCCGCTGCCTGCATTTTTTAACAATCAGGCTACGAGAAACTGTAACAGCGCCTTAAAACCTGTAACACAAATACCTATAAAAAACTGTGTACTTGTCCCCGTGCTGCGTGTGCGCAGCGATCTTACTACAACCACAGCAGGCCATACCGTGACAATGTGGGAATATCTCAACGACAGCAGCACATACAATTACAGTAACAACCCATATATAACAGCTATAGGTATGCGTGTAATGACATACCTCAACAGCAGCAGTACGGAGCGCACAGGCTATCTGACGTCAACCTCTGCTGCATCAGGCGTGTGTGTATTGGATGAACTGAATTATCAAAAAGATGAGCCACGTTTTTATGACGTGCCTAATAGAAAAATGGGGCTGATATACTCATACAGTTCAAACTATTTCGGTTCAACAACTATCGAAAGATTGATTTTCGGCACGTTAGCAGTTGGCATATCAGGCACAAACAGCGATCATGTGCAGCTTGCTAACGCCGCAGGAAGTGGTGCAGGCGGCATTGAAAACCGTGCACAACTAATACCTGTTTTACCTCATCCTAATGCACAATGGACTGACCCTATTACCACAAATCTGGATAACCGTATATACTATATACAGTATTACGACGGGTTGAGGGAATGGATAAGACGTCAGATCGCTTGTTTCGGCCTGTTTTTTACAGACGATGAACAGACAGCTTTGAGCGGTGAACTTGACGCTGAAAATATGTACCTCGGTACGTTGGTAAACGGTGTAGGAAACGGCGACTATACACACGGAGAAGATAACAGGAAGCAGCCGCAGTGGAATTGGAAAACAACCAATGACGGCGACTATGACCCGTCAAATCCCCCTGAGATTGACGATAATATTTATGGCCGTTCGTGGGGCTTTAACCCTGTCTCACTTGCAGATAGTACAGTACGTAGATATGTAATGTCCCCTGCTGAACTTGCAAACCTTGGCCACTACTTATGGGATATCATCGACACGACCGACGCTGACGCCCTTATACAAAATCAGACTCTTTCCAATTTTCTTACAAACAACCCCTTGGATTGTGTGATCTCTCTCAAATACTTCCCCTTCTCGGATATGTCGCAGGCGTCATTGACAAATTTAGTGCTTGGAAAAGTATTAGTACATGGTGTTGCAGGCAAACCGTTCGCCGCTGACAGTACAACTCGTAGTTGTGGTGTAAAACATATCTATCACCGCTTTAATGATTGGCGTGACTATATCTGTGACTACTTTTTATACTTGCCATTCTGTGGCACGATCAAGCTTGACGCCGAAACAGTTGTCGGCCGTGATTTATGCGTATACTATGCGATAGACTACACTACAGGCACGTGCACGGCCTATGTAACAACGTGGGACGACGACGGCGCAGAGTGCTATATAGACAGTGCGTCGGGTAATTGCTCCGTAGATATACCGCTGTCGGGCGTGGAAACTGCCACTCTGACGGGTGAACTGTACAACGCTAACGAAAACTTAAAGGCGCTGAAATTCAACGGTATTGTAGGCGCTGCACAGGGTGCTTTAAACATGGCAGGCGCAGCAGGCAGCGGCAGCAAGTTAGCAGCAGCAGGCGCAGGCCTACAGGCAGGCGCAGGTATAGTCAACGCTATACATGACAAAACCGTGGCTGAATGGAATATATCACAGACACAAATACCGCTTAAAATGATTGGTGCGTCAAGCGGCTGCAACAGCTTTCAGGGTGAATTAACGCCGTGCGTGTTGATCTTTTATCCTGAGACTGACGACAAGTTCAATCGTGCGGATTATCTGCATACTGTCGGCGCTGCCTGCTGCGAAAGTGGTACTATCGGAGATTATAAAGGCTATGCCGAAATAGTAAACGCTGACTTGTCAGGCCTTGCAGCTACAGCAGACGAAATCAACATGATAAGAAATCAGCTTGCAAAGGGGGTTTATCTGTAATGGCTTTTAAAGTAAAGGATAAGACAATTTACCTGTCGTTAATGTCTCTTGTCACTGTATTATTTGCGATCGTGTACACGGTATTAGCGCTTAACGACACACACGGAAACTACACGGAAACAACCAAAAATATCATACTTGTTATTGTCGGTGCGTTCTTTAACAACGGCACTAACATCAAAACAGAGACAGAAACAAAAAAGGAATAATGTTTCACGTGAAACAAAAAGCAGCTGATTAATTCAGCTGCTTTACTTTTTGGAAACGTCGTATTAACTTTAAATATTCGGGCGCTACAGATAAAGTGAAGTCAATTGGTATCAGTGCGTGATATGATGATACAGGCTGCAACACTGTTTCGCCCTTATAATCTTTGATAGGCGTGTATGTGGTTGTCATTCTGTCGTCATAGGCGCTTGCAAATTTATTTGTAAACAGGTGTTTTATAATAACGTCGGCGTCCAGATACACGGGATTGTATCTGCTGAAAATGTGCTTTACCCTGTAACGGTGTATTTCCTTTGGAATAGCCTGTTTTGGCAGGCCTGCAATTACTGTTACAATATCGCCGTTCTGTTCCTCTTTTATGTACTTCTTTGCACCTAAGCAAAGGAAACGTTTATACTGTTCGTCAAAATCCCATGTTCCTAAAGTGGTCAAATACTGTGAGTTTTCAAGGTGTTTGAATCGTCTGACGTTCGCAGCCTTGCAGCTTCTGTTGAAATCTTCAAGTTCTTTTTCAAGCTGCTGCCCCTGCTTGTTAGTCTTATAATATAAACTATCGGTATCATATTGCACTACGCTGTCAGGGTATTTGATAATATACTGTATCAGCATACGGCGTGCATAGCTTGTAATATAAAACGCCCAGTAAGGATTCAACCATGTATTGCGGCGTAAATCCTCAAAGGTAAATTCTTTTTCGGGGGTAAAAAGCGCTGTTTCGTCAAGGGCGTTAAATATATCATCGGGACGGGTTGCAAGTGTACCAAAGTATGTATTTACACGTGCTTTGCTGTCACGGTATTCAACGGTTTTCTGCGCTTCTTTTCCCTGTTCTTTCAGCTTGCTTTTCGTGATATAATCTTCAATCACACAATCCCTTAACCATTGCGGCAGCTTCTTGTAGCCCCATGGAAAAAACCACAGCTTCAACAGCACAACGCCTTCAAGGTTGTATGCCCTGTTGTAAATATCATAGTCAACGTCATTCATAACGCATACAAGATTTTTTGCGTGCAGCAGCTTTCCGTTATTAACTATAGCGTCTTTCGGCAGGCCGTGGCGCTCTTTGTATTCGTCAAGGCCGTAATGTTTATGGTTTATTATCTTATGTTCGGATAAAAATGCGTGCTGCGTGTTAGCTGTCAGTTCTTTAATGTACAGCAGCGCAAACCATGGCAGGCCTTTTTCCTTGCAGTCGTTCCATTCCTTCAAATGAGCTGTTTCAATCCTTCCTTGCGGAAAATCCTGAGACAGCATTTGATAGGGATAGTCGGACGTGATATCCGCACACTTGACGCCGTGCAGTTCTTTTCCGACTTCACAAATATTACTGCCTACGCTGCCGCCTGCGAATGCATATGACCTTAATAAATTCCAGTCAGCGGCATTTGTAAAGATACTGTAATTTCGTTTTTTCAGCAGCTGCACGTTGCTTTTTTCAAGCCATTTGCCGCCTAAATTTTCACGTGCTGCTGTCAATCCCTCATCCGCTTCAATGCGTTCTTTTAGGCGTAGGCGCACAAATCCGCTTGTAGTATACGGGATATATATTACACCGTTCGGGCGTGTGTATGCTGCGAAAATGTTTGTGTGCATTTCGGTTAATATATACACGTCGTTCATCATGTAACGCTTTTCTTTCGGCGTAATAGGCGTGTTAAAGGTACGTACTTTGTTGTAGTCCAAATCGCCCTTCATTTTAACGTACTTTGTGCACCAATTCTTTGATATATCGGCAAGGCTATGACCAAAAAGGCCTATTGCTTCACGGAATTGTATGCAGCTTTCCAATTCTACCAACAGCACGTCACGACGTGACTTTGAAAATATCTTGCTGATATTGTAACGGCCGCCCTGAATGTAATTTTTCATAAACGCCCATTCATGGGCAAAATTAGCAACCCATATTATCATTTTTGGTTTTGTTTCACGTGAAACACTGTCGGCTTTGATTTGTGAAACAAAGATATCGAACCACTTGAAAAACTCATCATAGTGACGGAAAGAGAAGTATTTTTCGCCTATTGCAAACTGAATATGATATACAAAACAGGCGTCAACGACAGTCCGTTTGTCTACGGTGTTTCCCTCTTTATCTATCACGTTTTCCGTGTGCAGCAACGTGCTGCTTTCGGTATCATATCCGCAGCCTGTTGTATAGTAGCTGTCACAGCCATTAACGGCCGCCGTGCAGGGGATATCCTGCACGGGGTAAAGGTTGTATAAAATGTCAGTCAAAGAAATCACCACTTTCATATTGGTATATAACTTCCGCTGTATCTTCATCGAGAACCTGCGCTACACCTGTATCATTATAGACTACCATAGTATTACGTGAAACGCCCTGCGCTTCATATTCCTGCTGTAGCCTTGCTTCTTCAATTTCAGCGTACTTGCCTGCCAAATACATAGGGTCTTTAAAAGCTGAATAAGCGTCATAATCAATATCATATTCCTGTGCCATATCCCTTGCAGTATATACTTTTTCTTGTAAATCCTCATAGGCTTTTTGCATCATCTCAAATGCTTTAATACTTGTAAACCGCTGCTTTGACAGCTTGTTTGCATTGTACTTTTCCATCCTTGCGGCGCTTGCAGCCTTGGCCTTTTTGATATTCAGATTATTGTTGCGACGTGCTCTTATGGCCTGATGATATTTCTTGTTAGCAGCAGCGCCTTGCAGCTGCAAAACCCCTTCTTTGTTAGTGCGGACTTTAAACCTAAACAAGTCCATCGTTGCAGCTTCATATTGCTGTGATTGTGTGCCAAATGTGGCAGCAATGTTTCGCAAGTTACGGTTTATGCTGTCTATGTTGCGCTGTGTGGCGCTGCGACGTTTAGCCATGGTATTCACCGCCTAACACGTCAAGTGCAGCTATATGCAGCATACAGCAGCGCACACGGTATTTACAAAATGTGCAGATATCGCCATAACATTCGCCTGTTGTTGCAAAATCATTCATAATCATAGTAAAGATATCACGTACGTTCATTTTAAAACCTTCCTTCCAGTATCATTTCGGCAGCCATATATGCCATTTTAGCAGCCGTGTATTCAACGTCTGATATGTAAATCAAGTATCCTTTTGGTGTCTGATAATACCATTCATCAAAGGCCATTTCCCATAAATCCTTATTTGTTTTCATTCGGTGCACCTTCTTTCCTTGCTATTTCTTCACGACTTTTTTGTGCTGCATATGTGCAGCTGCTGCGTGGCCGTGTCAGCAGATATCCAAACCATTCACGGCCGACGGTATCTAAAAATTCAGCCGCTTCATCTCCGTTATTGTATCGCTTACATTCATCCTGATAACCGTTTGCATCGCTTGCGGCCTGTATCAGTATAGCGTGCATTAGATTGTCTAACGGTGTAGTGTACGTTCCCCACACGTTAGGCTTGCGAATATGCCGTGCTGCTTTGCGGTTAATTCTCATTGTTGCACCTTCTTTCAAGATCGTGCTGCAATACGGTTTTCATATCGGTATCATAGTAGATATACAGCAGCTTGCAACCGTGTGCTATTTCGTAGGCGTGACAGTCAACATATACACGTTGCTTTGCAGCTTCTAACGTGCTACTGTACTTGCTGACAGGGACTATAAAAGGGACGCCTGTTTTGTTGTCCTTGAAGTAGGCCTTGAAGAAGTATTCATTCATTGTCTGCACCTTCTTTCAGCGCCTGTATTGCTTCACTGATAACCCATGAGAACGATGATAGTTTTGTATCTGTCAGCAGAACAGCGCTTTTACTGTCATAAGTGACAGCCTGCGCCTGTTCTTTTATAGTCTCTAACATTTCAATTATCTCTACATTATTCATATAATTCATATCATTACCCTCTTTCAAGCTAATTCTGTAGGCGGTGTAAAGTCGTCGCCTGTTTCATATGTGCAGGCGCAGCGGCCTTTACCGTCGCAGCAGATATTTTCCAGTATGCACGTATCGTGTGATAACCAATGGCACAGGGGTTTTATTTCCCCTGTGCTTTTGTTGACTTCGTATTCGTGGCCGTTGATTGTTATGTGATATGTGTTATCGTTCATTGTTATTACCTCACTTTATATCTTCAAATGCAGGCACTACAGATATTTCTATGATTGTAGTGTTTGTTTCGGGGTTGTAACAAGCAGCATGATTTGCTGTTTTTGGTATATTGTTTATTTCCTTTACTTTGATTATCTTGCGTGTTTCAGTCCAACAGCCTGCTAACACAAATTTGTAAACAGTCTTGATTATGGGATATTCTTTATTGATATCAGTCATTGTTGTTTACCTCTCTTTCCTGTGTGCAAACTATGCTTATCCATGTTTCCTTTGTTTCTTCATTGTATGTGCTTATGTGGTCGGCGTACATTGGTATTCCTTCAATCCTCATGATACGTTCTGTCTTTTCTTTGCCTGTCCAGTCGCCTTTTAAATTCATGATGATATTTACTGTCTTTTTCATTGTTATTTTAACGGTGCTTTTCTCTACCTGTCTTTCATTGATACGTAATTCATTACCTACCATTTTAGCGGATTTGAACTCATCCCACAGGCACAGCGGCGCAAAGCCTGCCTTACCTAAATATTCAACGTTGTTGTTTTTGTCGTAGACTGCTACAACCTGATTTTCGTCAAGCTTGCCTGCTTCAATCTGTGAGAGCATCCAATTAATAACGTTTACTTTCATTTTAATACCTCTTTCCGTGCTGTAAGCACTTTATATTATTTATATTTGGAATTATATTATAACATGATTTGCTGCAAATGTCAATAACCTATGTAGGAGATAACAAGAAAATACTTCACAAAGTTTTGTGTTGAAAGTTGTGCAATGTGACATATGTTGAAAAGTTGAAAACTTTGTTGAAAGTGTCGGCAATGTGCATAGAAATCAGTGTTGAAAGTTGTGCAATATGTGGTTGAAAACTTGTTGAAAGTGTGTGGAAAAGTTGAAAGATTGTTACCGATTTGTAATAAAAAAAGGCCGAAATG
>AUXO017193337.1_pt1 | contig 13699 bp, 7 predicted proteins | sample 768731 | NCBI WGS metagenome assembly AUXO01 (sample SAMN02715735, study PRJNA202380) | gut metagenome | biome: sheep rumen | host: Ovis aries | place: New Zealand: Palmerston North
GCAATTTTCCACTTGCATCGTCAAGGTAATAGGATTACCACCCTTACCACAAACAAAGCAATGACAATAATTCTCTTTAGAGTTGGTGCTGAATCTCAAACTTGGATTATGGTCGCTATGCCACGGACATAAGGCCCAATGCTTCTTGACTTCCATTCCGAGTTTAACAGCAACCGACTCTATCGAGAGGTCATTTAACTTCTCTAAAAACTGTTTGTCGTAATATGGCATAATAACTTTATTTTACCTATCTCCTGCGCTTTTCCAAAGGAATTCACCGGTTTCCCCGTTGAGAGGAACTCATCTTTTCTCTCTTGAAACATCTCATCTCCACTCCTTGGGGTCACCCCGTCGGGATGACAGGGAGAAGCGGTTTTCCGTATATGTGGTAACACAACTCATAGATGACTGATGACCAATGCATTATGATTAGTAGTAACCAACGGCACAAAGTTACAAAAAAAATATTATTGCTCCAAGTTTTTTACAGATTATTTATATATAGTGCCCCAACTGGTACCAAAAACGAGCAGCAGCCACACCCTTCATGGTAAAAGAATGTGGCTGCTGCTATGGTAAAGCCTCACAGAAGGGTATTCTCTGGTGTGAGCATAATCTGCCTCTATAACATCCTTAACGCCTCCTTAATACACTTCACTGTGGTAATTGAACCGCTATTGGAAGCTACCCGAACCCATAATGCCGGGCATTGGCATTCAGTTCTTTTAAGAAGGCCATGATCTCATTGGAATTAAGGTCCTTTTCATAGAGGAACTGACAATAGATGTTACAATACTCATTATAGATATTGGTGGCAAAGATACCTGTGTCATCCGTACCGACGACAATAGGAGGAAGCGGATAGCCTTGCTTCTTCCATAGATACCAATTAAACAGATGATAGGTCGTGAAATCATGATGATTTCCGATAATCACATTACTTGTTGGCAGGGTTTCAATCACGATTTCCCGCTTATGCATTTCCTTTAAGAGAGTCAGTTGAAGGGCTTTAAGTTCCTTTTCCCCCAACACGTCAAACGTATCTATTTCTATAATCTTGTCATACCTGTCCGCAATTTCCTTTCGATGGTAGTTCAGAAACAGCCTTTGTTCTTGTTTCAAATCATCATCCTTGATAGGCAACAACTTTTCAGGATCTTTATAACGTTCTAACCATGCTTTGATATGCATCGATACAGGCTGGTACTCTTGATAGATGTCATAACTATACTCGTCAATCTTTAAAGCAAGTATCGGAAGATATTTGCTTAAGGTTTCATCATCTGATTGAGAAATCAAGTAATATGAAAAAATCAAGTTGTCAAGATGCTCCCCTTCACGAATGAGCATTCTGCTGCCAACATTACGATACCACAAGTCAATAGGTACACCTGCTGCCGTTGCATGCCCTATACGATCACAACGTTGTAGATTCAGATAGACTATTGCCTCATAAATAGCACGCAATCCACTCAAAACATGAAAAAAATCTTCTCCTGCGTGATAAGTGAAATGAGATATGCCAGTTTTTCTAAGATGTCTGAATACGGGAGCGAAACACTCAGGAGGTGTATCAAACTCACTAGCAGCCGCATCAATTCCCAATATCACCTTTTCAAGTTGAGGAGTTGATTTAATCATCAAATCTAGTAGATCTGCCTTATGCCTGATGTCTTGCCGGAAAGCCTTGAATCTGACATAATCATCTCTTCTGCCTTCTCTTTTCTTGATGAAATGAGCGACTAAATTAAGTGATGACTTAGGAAGGCCTCGTATTTCCTGTTCTTTCTGCAATCTTTTCCAGCCCTCAAGGATATTCTCTATCAACGTTTTATTCTTCTCCTGTCTATCCTTAGGAGAGAATCTGCCTTCTAACACTTTGATATTTCTAAGCTGATTACCTGCCAGTTGAGCGTATCTGGGAAAATAGTTCTTTGACTCACTATACTCTCTCAAGCCATTGAGTGTCAGTTTTTGGAATTCTTCGAACCCATAGCATGTCGGCTGCTGTACAAGCATCTTATTAGCCAGACCAAGAATCAACAGATAATAATGGAACAACCCACTTATTGTATCATTTTCCTGAGCTTTCTCCATCTTTTGAATTACCTTGATATAGAGAATAGCCTCAAGGAACTGAGGCGGAGTATTCTCTTCAAAAAACATCTTCATTGGATGTTCATCATTCTGACCGATATTCAGTTCACCCTCAGCTATCTTTTGAAGGAGATGCTCAAACGAATGAAGATTTTCAGTAATCTCAATGTCGTATGCATACATATAAAGCAACTGCCTAAGGACAACGGCAACTCTTAACAAACGATAGAAACGCTCTGGATCCGACAAAAAAGACGATTGAGCATACTGTTCCTTCACCTTCTCATCACCATACGCTTTATCAAGTTCAAACTTAATCTCCATAGGATTCTTCAAGAAATCCTGCCATGTCAGGTCTGTCTCTAAAGCCCCATTCAGATGCATATGCAAATCCGAGAAACCGCCATCCTCAACAAAATCATTCATTTGAGGAATATATGGAGAAGGGAATGCTGTATATACAACATTGGGAAGAAGATACTTTTGCATATAGTTAATCTCATCCCCGTCATTAAGCATCTGATGGTGACATAGCTTGACACATATCATCAAGAGTGGAGGCATATACGGCAATATCATCTGCCAGCTGTTCATCTGATCGGCCTTAACATAGATTCTTTCATCCCTGATCTCCAGGTAGTTGTCGGCTAGGCGGCTTAGCCCAACTGTAAATAATTGGCTGACAAACTCAATATCCTTAAATGATTTCTCCTGTCCTAATCTATAATAATGATCAGGAATTTGACGGTTGTTTTCCCGCTCTATAAGCATCAGATTACGCTTGACATCATCTAGGGATACGCGCTTCCTGCTCACATAATATTGTTGCAATGAAGCGTCGTCACTCAATAGATATCTCAAATATGACTCTGTATACATCTATAAGTCATTCAATTGGATCCACAATCGGATCTGTTAGGATTTTAAAATCGTCATTTTCTGGCTCTCTATCCGAAGGCCCATATTCAACTGGTTCTGTATTTTCATTCAAATGAAGGTCTTTATAGTTTTTCCGGAAAGTGGATATCTGAGGTTTTGTTGGTTTTTTACTAAACAATCCTAAGCCATCTATTTCTGCAATAATATCGGGTATCGCCCTTTTCTGATTCATTATTCTATTTATATTATAACCTTTTTCTTTTAGATAACGGATCGTTTCGATGATTTCATTTCTTCCAGATTTAAAGGTAGGCAAATCAGGCTTCTTAACAGACTTCCCCTTTATTATTACATTCGAAAGAATTGTATAAACCTTCATACTCTCAGAATAATGAATTTGAAAAATGTCATTGCTCATAAAGCACCATAAAAGAGGGCATTTTGCCATCCAACGTGTCATTTTAATAACATCCATCGCATCATTTTTATTTACGAACTTGATATTATTCTCAAGCACATCGTCTTTTGTAATAGCATTCGAGATATTTAGTCCGCTAATGCTCTCTTTATCTTCTTTCTTTTCATAATACTCTGTCAATTCTTCAACCAGACATGCATTTAGAAAGGCCACAACACATCTATGCATCTGTTCTCCTAAATATTCTCCGTCGATTTTCAGAATGGCATAGAAAGTCCTTGTCGCTATTTTCCCTAAAAGATAGGGCGGTATACTCTCGTGGAACTCATCAATCCACTTTAAGATGACCTCTACCAACTCATCAAAAGAATTGTCATCTTCTTTTTGGAGATTGATCCTATCTTCATTGAGATTCATATCAAAAATATCCTCCTCTACTGATCCATGTTCATGTAATCCTTCACGCGACCACATCGGATACGACCTCGGCACTTGCAGGTTTATTAGTACAGCCTTGAGCAACTCTTTTTGAGCATCGTTCTTGGGGATTTTCAAGACCTCCCCAATCACAGCCAAAAGGCTATAAAAAGAATAGACAACCTTGGTATCATTTCGTTCCGAGTATTTAAGAACGCTCAAAGGAAGATAAGATAAGATGGTTTGAGCGAAGTTGGCATGGCTTTCGACCTCATAATCAATCCTACCTTTCTTTTCTTTTTCATTTTGCCTGTCCTTATCTGCAAATCCAAGAAGAAAAATAGAAGCCTTTGACAAAGCAGGAACAATAAAATGGTATGCCAATGAGAATCCTACATTGTTCTTTAACGACATCAACTGATTCAAACCAACCCTATCATAGAAATCGTCCGTCTGATAAGAATTTAACGTTAAAATGACATTTCTCATATAACCCAGCCTGATTAGATAATCAAAGATGAGGAATGGATTTTTTTTAACCTGTTTAGAAAACAATATGGTAAAAGCCATCATACAGGCGTTCACATCTTCACTTGCATTATTTGGAGTAAGAAGATATAAATCAGGAGTAAAGGGCAGATTTTTAATATATTTCTGAATACAAAGATTCAGCAATTTAACATTATTAACCGCAATAGCCACATCTATATTCGCTGCATATAGTCTTGAAATAAAAGACTCTACACTTCCAAGTCCAAAACTATTATCTTTTGAAGGTCTGTTCTTAGAAAGAAATTGAATCTGAGTTCGGATTGATAAACTTAACAAATAATTCAAAAACACTTCAACTTGATTGGCATTTCTGATACCAAGATTATACAGAACACGTCGATAAGCCTCTTTGATTTCCACCGTTGGCTTATCAAAACCCTCTAACTCATATTGATGATTTAGCACCTCTATAAGTTCTAAAACCGAGTACAGGTGTATTCTGTATTCTGGTTTCAGAATTTTCAGTAAGTATTGCCCCTCTAATTCATTCACAATTTTATCATAGCCCTTTTCCTCAAACTCTCTATTATCCTTCAACTGACTCCACTGATGTTTCCTTACATTAAGCGAATACAGATTCAAATTACCGCTTAAGATGGTTATTATACACTGAGTGTTAACATATTTACGAAGCATTTCAAGAACATCCCAGCCTTTATGCATATCCACATCTATATCATCCAGTACAAGCAAGAATGCCTTTTTGCCAAGGATCTTCAATGCTTTCTCAACTAAGCAATGAAAATCCTGAGCTAAGTTAAATGCGGAATGAACACTTGATAATCCGCTCTCCATAATGAATTCATGGCTTTGCCATTGCTGAGTTTTATGATCAAACCCTACTTTATCCAATGTTGGTAGCCCCTTGGCCAACTTTTTTAAATAGTCATTCCACTCCTTTCTCTGACGATAAGACTGTGAATTCAGAGCGCACTCCTTTCCTTTCAGTTTCTTATCCACTGCATCATTGATAAGTGAGATAACAAGTAGGAAAATGTGTTCCTTTTCTTCTATCAGGGTGGGGTCAATGATATCTAAAACTTCCACATCTTCATATTTATTATTCACCTCATCAATTATTGAATAGAGAAACGAAGTCTTACCTGTACCTCTTTCTCCGAAAACAGAAATTGTCTTGTATCGAAAATAAGAACTGTCCTTCTCGTTTTTTATTGATTCCAATTGATTATCAATAAGTCCAATCACTTTATTAAACTCATCCAAATGGATTAGTTCCTCCTTCCTAAAACCATGAGCATAATTGCTCTGTTCTAGGTTAATAACCGTTTTTAGTTTGTTTTTTGCCATTGTTTTATAAATCTATTAAGGACATACACTATTCGTAAACCATATATTGAATCATTTGGTGGAGATGGAGTAGCAAACGGTACCAAAATCATCAGCCAACATCTAATCTCTACACTCCTTGGGGTCACCCCGTCGGGATGACAGGGAAATGCGGTTTGTCGTATATGTGGTAACACAACTCATAGATGACTGATGACCAATGCATCATGAAATGCGGCAGGAAATTATAGTTTTAGGATTATATCCTTGCTTTACCAAGGTACAAAGATAGTAAAAATATGAATACGCTCCAAATTTAATGCTTAAAAATTTAAGTAGAACGCTCAAATCGGTAGCAAAAAACAAGCAGCAGCCACACCCTTCATAACGAAGAATGTGGCTGCTGCCATACTAAAACCTCATAACCGGAACACCTTCAACCTCTTCCATACGCGAGCTCTTCGACTTCATTCACCTTATCAAAAGCCTCTTTATACAAATCAAATTTCCCTTCAAACATACCAGATTTGATCACATCGCTGTTCAATTTCCGTTTCAAAACATCATTAAAAAAGTCTGCGTACGTCGTGTTTCTCCTCCTCTCAAAATATCTGGGCAAAACTACAAAGCAACCAATAGGAGGCCAAGGATCATGGGGAGTTACCTTAGTTATCAGCATATAATAATACATAGCCAGCAATTTCTCAAAAACACAAAACATAGATTCATATTCCACTTCATTACTAATTCTCCCGAAAAAAGAGCGCATATCGTTCATCAAAGTAGAACTGAAAGGTGTCCTCATATTCCCCATAGTGGCTTGCCATGACTGTTTATCCATAATCCAGCAGTTATCCCTGTCTATAATATATGGGGTATAATAATCATCCGCCTCATCCAGCTTAACCCTAAACAATCGATCTAAAAGCCCATACTTCTTATAATACACACAAGCCACACCTAATCCATACATATAGATAGTATCTACTGCATAATTCAGCGGCGTAGTATTCATATAAGCATTAGCAGGCTTAACAAACTTTCTATTGGCGATCCTGTACAAACTCTCTTCTATTGGTCCATAGTGATCCTCCTTAGCCCATTTAATCGCCTCTATGCTAGCTGGCAGAATAACAGAGAGTACCTGCAGCATATCTGCTATTGTCTTTTCAAACAAAGAAGCACTAGGATATTGGTCACCATACACATGCAGCTTCATATCCGTTATTACCTTATCAGTCATACGCTCAAACAAGTCTGAATACTTGATAATTTTTTTCTGATCGGGTATATACTCTTTAACCCTTGCAACTGCTATTTGAGCATCAATCTCCATATTCTTTTCATTTATCGCCTCTAATGCCTTCAGTTTCTCATTCATTTCAGTAAAGAAATCATCGGCCCCTTCTATCTTTAGTAGTTCTCCTCCACATTTCCCAGATAATACTCCTATCTTATCAGCGCTATCACCCACATAAGTAAAGTAATAGCTATACCTATGCTTCTTTCCGTTGGCTATTAGTCTTATCAGAGCAATATCCCAAGTAGCCGACCATCCGCATGTAATCAATCCAAAGTCCTTCAAGGCAGGTTTTAGATAATCCACTAATTCTTTGGGATACTTGCTGAGTTCCTTCTCAGTATTTCTAAATCGACAGTCTTTGTAATCACCATTTATTTTCAGTAATGTCAATGGATGGTGATATAGTGGAACCTTTCCCTCTATTTCAGATTCATGACAGATTGTCTGGTACTTCACATTTTGCTCATTGAGTGCCGTTTCCATCAACTGATCAAAATTAGTTGTGATGATGAGTTTAAAATATCCCCTCTTGGCCATCTCAGCGATCGCTTTATGAGCTATCGTCGGTTTCTTGTAGCCTTGCTCCTCATCCTCTTCTGATGGTTCAAAATAAGGCCTCAGCAAACTCTCTAACTCCGATGGCTTCTTTCCTAATTGCTCAAGTAGGTTTGAATAGTCTGCCTCGCATCCAATTTTATCTTTATACCATGCATAAGCATTCTCGGGTATATTATCGCCTTGAATCACAGCAACTTTCTTAATCAAGTCCTCAGTCACTTTCCAACCAGACATAATCTTGGCTTCCAGCGACACGCCCGACCCTAACAAAAGCGCATACACGCCTTTGTTATTATAAACCGACAAGGTCAATGCTGAAAAAATATCTATCGCCATATCTCATATTTCAACAAGGTCCAATCCATCCCCATTCTCACATCCTCATCCCTGCAAACCTTTGATACAGTTCCACCGAATATTTATCCGTCATGCTGGCCACGAAATCCACAATCAATCTCAACTTGCTATAGTTATCCAACTTCTCAACATCAAACTTCCACAAGTCATTTTCATTGAAAGTCTTGAACTTTACTTTTTTATAGTCATGTTCATGAATCGTCACCTCCATCCTGCTCTTTGAAATCACCGCTTTTATCTTGGACCGATATTTCTTATCCTCACTGAAAGCATATCTCATCAGTATATCCAACAAACCATTAATTACAGAGTTGCCCGTCAATTCCAGTTCTTGAATATCTCTTCTTGCGATAATCTTTCGTTGGGCAAATTCACTCAGAGCGCTAAACACACAATAATTATCATCCTTTAACAATTCATTATCATACTTGCCATTGTCAATATCCTCCAAGTGATTGATAAAGTTACTAATAGCAAGTTCTGTAAGATAATCTATCATCTTAACTCGGAAATCCAACATCAATCGTCTCTTATCCTTAGCGGTGTTGTTTGGCCATTTCCTTTTGAAACCTATAAGATTCTCAATAGAGAATTTCTGAGCATTCTTCTTGCCTTGAGCATACTCTTTCAAAAAATCGACCTTATTGTTCTCAACAGCCTTCTCATAAACATACATATTCAAGGCCTTTATCATATCATCAAACGAGTACCAATTTATGTTGTACCCGTCCTCCATATCCATAATGCCATAACAGATGCTATCAGCAGCTTCTACCAAGAAGGATAAAGGATGCCGCTTAATCTCCTCTTTCTTCGTCTTTTCATTAACCTTCTTCATATTGCAGCATTTCACTATTTTACCAAAAAGATCCTCCTCGGTAAAGAAAATGCCATGTTTATGGTCTCCAACATACTTACCACCTGCCTTTCCTTTATTGGGATATTTCAAATAAGCACCCAGTGTGGGATATGCGAGGTTTAGGCCGTCCAGTGTTCCTGTATATTGCAGTTTCGACACAATTCTAAGACCTAATGCATTACCGTCAAATTGAGTAAAGTCCCAAGCTTGCCTTTCAGTGATAATATGGTGCTCTTCCAGATATTTCTTAAAATAATTCTGAATGGTTATTTCTCCGAAATGACCAAACGGAGGATTGCCAATATCATGAAGCAATGCGGCTGTTCTCAATATGGCAGAAATACTGGCGTCGTAATCGTAAGCCTTTTCTCCATATATCTTTTTAAAGGCTTCAGTTCTAGTATAAATATGAGCAAGTGATTCTGCTACACTCATCACCATCATAGAATGTGTCAGTCGGGTTAGAATTGTATCTCCACTTGTCAGAGGTATCACTTGAGTCTTGTCGTGCATCCTCCTTAAAGCAGGACAAAATATTACACGTCCCAGGTCACTTTCAAATGGATTCCTTAAATCCCAATCAACTGAAGCATGGGTTCCAGATTTCCTAAGCCTTTCAGGGCTAAGATACTTATCCCAGTTTATGGGATATAATTCTTTCTCGTCCATAATTACACAGGTTATATATTATTCCTAAATCTCCCTCAGCAGCCCCACTGCCACATACGCAATCGCCACGCTCACTACACCTTCTATCTCCACCACCACTCTCTTCCTTTCTTTCCCGACGATACTCTCCTCATCAGAAACCAAGTCTTGGGGTCACCATACACCATTGTGTCGCGTCCATCTCCTTGTATACCCTCAGTCCTCATCCATCCGACTTCAGACCTCAGACATCTTCCATCATTCGTCTCCATCATATCACTCTGACTTCCAGTGGCTCAATGACTTCATCCGAGGCTACCAGCGATGAGTGGTTCACCACTGCCCGCTTTCACCCAATTCTTGCTGCAAATATACACATTTTCTCCCAATTCTCCCAACCCCTACTAACCTTTTTTCACAAAAATCACTTTTTTTTCCCATTCCCATGCCAAAATCTCAAATTATCTTCGTATCTTTGCCACTTGAAAAGTACAAGCGACATGGACAAGTGGTTACTCGACATATTGACCCAATCTCTCCTGACACCTAGTCCGTCAGGCAGCGAGGAGCGCGTCACAGCTCTCTTCGCCGATGCCATACGCCCCTTCGTCGACGAGATCACGACCGACCCCAACGGCAACTGCATCGCCCACCGCAAAGGCAAAAACGGTCCAAAGGTCATGCTCATGGCTCATGCCGACGAAATTGGCCTCATGATCAGCTACATCGACGACCGCGGTTTCCTTTACTTCAACCAGATTGGCGGCATCGACACCAACATCCTCCCGGGCCTGCGCGTCATCATTCAAGGCAAAAACGGCCCCGTCACAGGCATCATCGGCAAAAAGCCCATCCACCTCCAAAGCGAAAAGGAGTCTGGAAAGTCCCTTTCCCCCGATGATCTGTGGATCGACATCGCCGCCACCGACAAGACCGATGCACTCACGAAAGTCCAGATCGGCTCTGTCGCCACTTTCGAGCCAAATGCCAAATTACTCGAAAACGACCTCATCCTCTCCAAGTCGCTCGACGACAAAATAGGTCTGGCCGTATTAATAGGTATATCGAAAGCCCTTCAAAACATCCCGACAGACGCAGACCTCTACTTCGTCGCTTCAGTCCAGGAAGAGTTAGGAGCCCGTGGCGCCCAAATGGTTTCCGAAGCCATCCTCCCGGAGATAGGCATCGCCATAGATGTCACCCATGCCACCGACTACCCCACCATGTCCCCGGCCAAGGATGGCGACATTGCCCTCTCCAAAGGACCGGTCATCCCCTTAGGCCCGAACATGAACAAGGGCATCAACCAGTCACTCATCGACATCGCCGAGACCAAATCAATTCCCTATCAGGTCGAGGCCATCGCCAAACCCACCGGCACCGATGCCCGCATGATCCAAGTGGCTGGCCAAGGCATAAAGACAGGCCTCGTCAGCATCCCGTGTCGCTACATGCACACCCCGTGCGAGATGGTATCGCTAAAGGATGCCGACCACGCCATCACGCTTTTGGCACACTATTTGCAGTCAATTCATTGAGAGATCGTTCACATATTGTATAACATTTAAAAAAGAGTAGCAAGATGAAAGAGAATTTCAACATTTCTTTCAATTGGGAGGCCAAGACAACAGATGACACCGAGCGTATCGGCGCCATGTACTGTTTCAAAAACTGCGACGTCAACAAAAACTAATCCCCTGATCAAGGATTGGCTAGGCATCGCAGCATAGTCCCACCCAATTGGGTTGTGTTCCTCGGCCTCAGGCCCTGGAACACAATTTGTAAAAACACGAAGGTATGAAACAGAGCGCATCCATCAACAGCGCCGACCGTCTCTTCTTTCCCGACGAGATCGTCTTCCGCCGTCATCCGGAAGGATGGCTGGTGGTGGCAGTACCCACGGCCAACTGGCTCCTGCTGCCCAATGATTTCCAACGCTCCCTCATCGACCACCTGATCAAAGGCGAGACCATCGGCGAGGTATTCCAACTCATCACCGACGATAATCAACTCGCCGACTTCAAGCGTCTCCTTGCGGCCATCACAGCCCGCGATTTTGCCCGAACCGACCACGCTCCCGAACCGCAGACTACTGATGTCACCCACCAACTTACCCTCTACCTCACCAATGCCTGCAACCTCCGTTGCCAGCATTGTTTCATGCGCTCAGGCAAACCGCTGGAAAACGAACTCCCAAAAGAAGAATGGCAGCGCATCCTCTCTGAGTTCCGCGAATTCGATGGCGAGAGCGTTACTTTCACAGGAGGCGAACCACTCATGAATCCGGATTTCAAGGACATCCTGACATATGCTCACGATCTGGGCCTCAACACCACCATTCTCTCCAACGGCATCCTCTGGACCGACGACCTCATACGTCAACTCTCACCCTTCATCAGCGAAATCCAGATCAGCATCGACGGTTTCGACGAATCTTCAAATGCCAAGGTCCGTGGCGCTGGCCATTTCGACAAAATCGTACAAAACGTCATTCTTTTCGCCAACGCAGGAGTCCGTACTTCCGTTGCCACCACCTTCACCCTCCAGAACCTCCAGTCTGATGCACCTGAACGATACCAACAGATGGTGCAATACATCAACAGCCAGTGTCCGCATCCTGTATTCTTCAAACTCAGCAAGAAAATCCTACAAGGCCGCAACACCCATTACACCGAAGAGCAAAACCGCATCTTCTACGACCGCATCATGGAAATAGAGCGCATGGTCAACCCCGAAGCACAATTCACCAACTTCATGCAGAGCCACACGCCCAATTCCATCACTCTCAACTGCGGCTTTGGCGGCATCTCTATCAGTGCCGATGGCGAGGTCTATTTCTGCAACCGTCTCTCCGAGCTCGAATCCTATGGCAATATCCGCTCCAAATCCATAAAAACATTCATGAAGCTTGGCTCTCGCCTTCATGTCCACACATCGGTTGACAATCTCCAGCCCTGCGCCGACTGCCACCTCCGCTATATCTGCTGCGGAGGCTGCCGCATCGAGGAGTGCAATTTCCAAGGTCGTCTCCAGCACCATGTTGGTCCTTTGCTCCAAGTAAAATGCTCCGCCGACACCATCAGCAAACTTGAACAGAAGATGATTGACAGTTATCTTCACCACTACCAATTCTAAAGCCTATGCCTTACCGTCTCATCTGCATCTACGAAACCTACAACACCCCCACAACTCTCCGTATCGAGGTCTGCCTGGAGGGTGTCGGCAAGTCGCTACCGCCTTTCATCCGCAAGACCACGCTCAATGACCTTTACAAAGAAGGTGTTCCTACCAGCCCTCAACTGCTTGACCTGCTCTGCCATGCGGGCCTCAACTCTCAGCCATTCCGCATTGACCAGCGATTTTTGCAAGATAGAGATGTCCTGTCGCAGCTCCAGCATCATCCCTTCTCATATATCGAGTCACAGCCCCATGGATCCATCCGTAAGGCTGCTTGTCCTTTAACGCTTCCTGAGTCTCATTCCCTACCGACAGGTCAGTTCGCATGTGGCGAACTCTATATCGATCATCCTCACACATGGCATCGCAACATTTGTGTCCGCCTTCGCTATGCCGATACCCTGTATCCCTTCCGTCCCATTTTCTCTCCGCTGCCTTACATCTCTCGTGATAGTCGGCTATTCCTCCGCGACAAAGATGCAGAAGTCGCTCTTCTCCGCACCATTGACGATATTTATGACGAAGAATCACAGACCATCAGTTTGTCACCATCTGATACTGACACGCTTGCACAGCTCACAAAAAAAGGTTGGACACTCTACGTAGCCAACCAGCACAAACAATATTCAAAGGTTCACACCCACACGACACCTTCAGGCATCGTCTGGTTCTCAACCGACCAGGCGCCCTCGTCCAACTTTGCCCAACAACTCTTAGACGGTTTCCTCAACAGCCGGAACTATCACGAATCCGATGGCCAGATATCCCTGTTCAATAGCAAGGATGCTGAAAAAGCCGACGACAAATCCTTAGCAGAGCAATTAGGCGCACCCTCTGATGTCCTTCGGCTTTATACCATCAACCAACCATTGTCAGAATCCGACATCCACGATATTGACACGGAACTGACCAACAGCCTCCATGCCCAGCTTCGCACCTACCAGCGCGATGGCGTTCTCTGGCTACATCAGCAGCACCTCAACAACCACGGCTGTCTCCTAGCCGACGAGATGGGCCTCGGCAAAACCATTCAGGTCATTGCCCACCTCTGTTGTCTCGAACCCGACGCTCGCCACCTGGTGATAGCCCCCACCTCTTTAATATATAATTGGCAGCATGAGGTCCATCGTTTCGCACCCCATCTCTT
>AUXO010567331.1_pt1 | contig 13698 bp, 11 predicted proteins | sample 768731 | NCBI WGS metagenome assembly AUXO01 (sample SAMN02715735, study PRJNA202380) | gut metagenome | biome: sheep rumen | host: Ovis aries | place: New Zealand: Palmerston North
TTCTATAATGATACTGTGTTGGTTATGAACAGTGATCTGTTCACCAATATTGATTATGAGGATTTTTTTCTCCATTTCCAAGAACACAACGCTGAGATGTCTGTTGCAGCAGTACCATATAATGTGAGTATTCCTTATGGACTCCTTGACCTCGACGGACGTAACATTCACGGATTAATAGAAAAGCCAAAATATAATTATTATGCTAATGCTGGAATATACTTGATTAAGCGTCGGGCACTTGGTGAGATTCCAGAAGGAGAGTTCTTTAATGCCACCGATTTAATAGAAAAACTTGTAGCAAAAGGTAATCGTGTTATTAGATATCCCCTTAATGGTACATGGATTGATATAGGTAATCCTCAGGAATACCAAAAAGCGCAAGATTTCGTAAAACATTTGTAGTATAGCCCCATAGATTTAATTATAAAACAATGAAAAAGCCATATATACCACCTCATACTATTGTTGTACATTTAACTGAGGAACCATCTATTCCTTGTGCCGCGAGCAATGCTACTTTTAGGGACAATCTAACAGATCCAACATCTTCCGATGCGTACGATGCCCGTTCAAACCAAGGTTTTTTTGAGGAAGATTTTGAAATTGGAAATAATGATTGGGACGAATTAGAAACACAATGAAAGTGTTTGCTAACATAAAGTTAGCTACTTCATTCATATCTATCTATTAATTAGTGCAAAATTTTAGATTATATCCTACACAAGAAAAAAACTATGGATATAACGGATAATAAATATATTAGGTATGTTTTTGGAGATTTGGTAAAAGTGCCAGGTGTTCGTCGTTCCAGTATGCTTTATAGAAGGTTGTTTAATGATGCGACTTTAACTAATAAGGACAAAAAGAGGATTGAGTTAGCAATATATCTTCTCAAAATAAATGGCTATGTGGAGGAAATACAAGGAAGTTCGTCCGTGATGAACTTTGTTATGGCAACTGAAGATAAAGGTAATAAAGTTATAGACTATGGTAAAAGAGTAGAAATTGTAATAGACCTTTTGGGCTGGTTGCCTTATGATAATGATAGGCAGAATTATGGAAAGTTGTTGTTTTATTTAACTGGTGATCAAGACTCCTTTTTCCCTGCCACAGATGAATCAGTAAGATGCTCTGTTTCTGAAGCAGGAATACAGTTGCCATCAAATGTAACCGACCGTATTGACATCTATGAATACGTGATGCAACAAACAGAGAAGCACGTTTATGAAACATTCCTCCATTCGCTATCAGAGAGTATTAAGAATCAAGAGGAAAATGTCGGAAATAGCAATACCATAACAACTTATTTACCACCATCAGCAAGGAATGTCATAATATCAAATCCAATAATAATAGATAAATCTTCAACAACAAATACAACTGTTAGTGGCAATGGAAATCAAACAATTGCTAATGGCTCAGAAGTGAATACAAATAAAAGTGAAGCTGAAAAGAATTCTCAACATTGGCTTCAAATTCTATATTGGGTTGTTGGAATTATCGTAGCTTTTATAGGAATTTATAAGTTCTTTGTGGAGTAAAAAAATATTTTATGCTGTTATCCATGAAGAGAGAGTGATAATGAAATAGTTATAATGTGTAGATTTTGGATGAATTAGTGCTCTGTTCAAAATGTAATCATATAGTTACTTGTTATGATAACAATCAAATACAAATGTGTTTGTGGATTTAGCCTTTTTATTTTTTATATGTCTAGAATTAATGCATGACTGAAAATATATCTTCTAATAAGACAATAGCTAAAAATACGTTATTTCTGTATGTTCGTATGCTATTGCTAATGTTTATAGGATTATACACCTCAAGAGTATATCTTGAGGCCTTAGGAGCTATTGACATAGGAGTATATCAGATTGTAGGTGGACTTGTTTCTACCTTTACATTCCTGAATGCTTCTTTGTCAGGAGCAACATCACGCTTTTTAACATATGAGTTAGGCAAAGGGAACACTGAACGGCTAAAAGATACATTTGCAACATCTTTAAATATACATATAGTGTTAGCTATAGTTATTTTCTTATTATCAGAAACAATAGGATTATGGTTTTTAGAAAACTATTTAAATATACCTAATTCGCGTATGTATGCAGCAAGAGTTGTATATCAACTATCAATTTTTTCATGTTGTTTTGGAATCACTCAAATTCCATATTCAGCGTCTATTATTTCTCATGAAAAAATGAACGTATATGCATATATTTCAATCTGTGAGGTAATATTAAAGTTAATATCATGTTTCCTCTTATTTATAATTCCATTCGATAGACTTATAGTGTATGCAATTTTCATTTTTGTCTCAACTATTCTAATACAAATAATTTATCGCTTGTATTGTATAAAGCATTTTGACGAATGTCATTTCAAATTTCATTATGAAAAGAACATCGTGAAGCCCATGCTAAATTTTTCCTTTTGGGACTTATTCGGGAATTTCGGTGTTATGATGCGTGGGCAAGGTATTAACATCGTGTTAAATATTTTTTGTGGCCCTGTAATTAATGCAGCTTGTGGTTTTTCTAGTACAGTACAGGGCGCAGTTCGAGGATTTGTGGATAACTTTATGACTGCTATCAGACCGTCTGTCGTTAAATCATACTCATCAAACGATTTTGAACAAATGCAAATGTATATGATTAATGCCTCAAAATATGCATTCAGCTTAATGCTTTTACTATCAATACCATTGATATTTGAGTCAAAATTTGTTATTGATTTGTGGTTAAAGACACCCCCCGATTATACATACCAATTTTGTGTGATTTCCCTTTGTATTAATTTGGTTCGGACATTATTTTCGCCCTTGATGTTTGGTATTCATGCTACTGGCAAGATAAGAAATATGAGTGTTGCAAATGGAGCTATTCTGATTATAATTGTTCCAATATCGTATTTTTTACTTAAGTTAGGGGCAACCCCAATTGTGCCATTTATAGTGGATTTTTTCTTAATGTTCGTACTTGCTTTCTCATGTGCATTCTTTTTAAAACAAAATATGCCACAATTTAATATAACTAGATATCTTAAAAAAGCCACGTTACCAAGTGTTATTCTTGCCTCTATATGTTTGCCTATTATTTTTGTATTAAAAATAAATTGTGGGGGAAGTGATTTCATAAGATTTATAGTAATATGTGTAGCATCTACGTTTATGGTTGCAATTCTTGCGTATTGGATTGTATTTGACAAGTATACGAGACATAAGGTCAATTGTAAAATAGTAGAAAAAATACATTTATTTGTATGATGTTGGTGGATATATCAAACTTATGAAAGTTATGTGATTTGTATAGATGTTATATATTTAGTAAAGAAAGACGAATGATTCAAATCAATGAAAAAAATAAATGTTGTGGTTGTAATGCATGTGGCGATATCTGCCCCACTAGATCTATATCTTTCCGTGATGACAACGAAGGTTTTTGGTATCCAAAGGTTGACATGAATAAATGTGTCAATTGTGGATTGTGTGAGAAAGTTTGTCCAATTATATCTAAACCTAATAATTTAGAAAGATATAAGAACCCAAAAGTATATGCTGCATATACGAAAGATGATGATATTAGACTTGATAGTACTTCTGGTGGAATTCATTCAACATTAGCAAATTATATATACACAAAAGGGGGCTTTGTTGGCGGAGCTATATACAATAAAGATTTTACGGTTTCCCATATTGTTTCAGATAATAAATCTTTATTGACTGAGATTAGGAGTTCAAAATACCTTCAAAGTTATATGGAAGGACAATATCAAAAAGTAAAAGATATTTTGCAGACAGGAAAATTAGTTTTTTATTGTGCGACTCCATGTCAAATACAAGCATTGTATAAATTTCTAAAAAAAGACTATGACAATCTTATTACAGCAGATTTTATTTGTCGTGGTGTGAATTCTCCCAAAGTATTCAAATCTTATATTAAGATGTTGGAAAATAAATATAAGTCTAATGTTACAAATATAAAATTTAAAGCAAAAAAATGGGGTTGGCATAATTTCTCAACACGTATTAGTTTTGCTAATGGGAAAGAGTATTGTAAAGATAGAAACCACGATCTTTTTTTTATTGGATATTTACAGTATGGTAATTTTGAACGCCCTTCATGTTATGATTGTCATTTTAAGGGCTGTTCCCCAAAAGCAGATATTACTTTGGGTGATTTTTGGGGCATAGAAAAAGTTGATGTGTCAATGGATGACGATAAAGGCACTTCTCTTGTTATGGTAAACTCTGAAAAAGGAGAAAAATTTTTTGAAATGATAAAAGATAATATAAACTATAAAGAGTTTACAGTGGAAGAAGCTTTGTTTGAAAATATGGCAATGAACAAGTCGGTTAAATCTGGTTATAAAACGAGAGATGACTTTTTCAATGCTCTAAATATTGAGTCTTTTGATAAAGTTGCCAAAAAGTTTTTTCCAATACCATCAAAAAAAACACAAATAATAATATTCATAAAAGATAAATTAAAATACTTATTTTTTCTATACAAAGATTTAGTTTCCTTAGGTTTTTCTTTTAGAAGTTGGAAAAATTTTATATATTGGAATTGTATATCGCACAAAGTAAGAAATAAAGGAAGATTGGTTACGAGGAAAAACTCTATTATTCAACTGAATTCTAATGCGAGAATACATTTATTTGGTACCTTGAAAGTGGGAGTGAAACAGGTCAAATGTTCCAAAATGGAAACTAGAATTCTTTTAGAAAAAGATTCTGAGATGATTGTAAAATCGAATTTCAATGTTAATGCAGGCTCTTACATCCGCGTGATATCTGGAGGTAAATTAATTTTAAATTCTGGATTTATCAATGAAAATGTACAAATTACCTGTGGGGATTTAATTGAAATAGGTGATGGCTGCGCTATAGCGCGCGATGTAATTATTCGCTCATATGATGGACATTATATTGAGGATAAAAAATATAAAATTTCTAAACCAATAAAAATCGGAAAACATGTGTGGATTGGACAAGGCGCAACTATTTTAAAGGGTGTGTCTATCGGCGATGGCGCGATTATAGCTGCTGGCTCTGTAGTAACTAAAGACGTTCCTAGTCATGCAGTCGTTGGGGGGAATCCTGCAAAAGTTATTAGAACAAATGTTACATGGAAGTAGAATAATGAAACTATTAATAATTGGTGGTACGGGAGTGTTAAGTACTGCTGTCGTAAAAGAAGCTTTACGTTGCAGTATTGAGGTTACGATGATGAATAGGGGAAATCGTAAAGATAAAATTCCGAAGGATGTAATTTTTTTAGAGACAGACGTTAGAGATGAAAATAGCGTTCGCAAGCTTTTGACAAATAAATATTTTGATGCCGTTATTGATTTTATCTGCTATAATAAGTCACACGTTGAGTATAGTTTTAGAGTCTTTAAAGATTTTGCTAAACAATATGTATTTATATCAACTACATGTGTTTATAACACTGCTCTATATGGTATAAAAGATGAAGAAAGTGATAAAGTTCTTTCCTCTTGGGATTATAGTATCAATAAGTGGGAATGTGAATCCTTTTTATCAGAAAATGCTCAAAAAGACAATGTCCCTTTTACAATAGTGCGCCCCTGTGTAACTTATGATGACACACGCATCCCCTATGGAATAATGCCTCCTTATGGATATCATGGAACTATAATTAAGCGTATTTTGAATAATAAACCTATTATAACATGGGATGGAGGTAATGCCAAGTGGAATCTTATGAGAGTTGAAGATTTTGCTCAAGGATTAGTTCCATTAATTGGAAACGTTAAAGCGTATAATCAAGTTTATAATGTATCAGGAGACAAAGCGTATAGTTGGATGGATGTGTTAAATATGATAGGTAGGATTCTTAACAAAGAGGTTATTACATATGATATTTCGAGTAAAGATTATATGCGGTTTTTCCCAGAACGTGCAGGAGAAATAAGTGCTAGAGCGTTGGATGCTCAGATTTCAAATGAAAAAATTAAAACAATAATACCAGATTTTAAAACAAATATTGATTTAATGTCGGGTATAACAATGACAATTAACAGTTATATGTCCTTGAATTATCAAAAAGGATTCGACTATCGTTTTGATGCTATACAGGATTATATAATAGCAAAATCAATTAGTAAAAACAAAAATAAAAAAGTTAATTTTAATATAAATTATATACCATATTCTGTAGAGAATAAGCTAACAAATAAGTTTATATATTATGCAGAGTACCATAGAAAAAATATACTTGTAAAGATATTTAATTTGACAAAAAAAATAGCTAAACACATTATGAATTATATATAAAATAAAGTATGAAGAAACTTGTATCTATAATATCACCATGCTATAATGTTGCTCCATATATTAAAGATTTTTTGGATTCTCTATATAATCAAACATACAAAAATTTAGAAATTATTTTAGTTAATGATGGATCTACTGATAATACCTTAGATATAATAGAGGCATATAGTAAAAAAATGCTTACGGCAAATATTCAATATCGTTTTTTTAATCAAAGAAATATGGGCCAAGCAGCGGCAGTGAATACCGCTCTCCAATATTTTACAGGTGATTATTTAACATGGTTGGATCCAGACGATAAATTACCATTGGATGCAATTGAAAAAAAAGTGTCATATTTAGAAACACATAAAGAAATAGGAACGCTAGTTAGCAAATCTATGTCCATTGATGAAGTAACATCAAAAACTTTTTCTTCCATAAATCGTATTCCACCAAAGCACAACGAAAAAGACGAATTATTTTTTGATTTAATTTTAGGCAAGAACTCTACGTGGAATTGTGGTTGTTATATGGTGCGTGCATCGATGTTTAGGGATGCGATGCCAAAGCCATTAGAAATATATGCCCCAAGAGGAATTGGACAAAACATGCAAATGTTGCTTCCTATCGTTTATAAGTATCCTATTGGTTATATAGACGATATAACGTATATATATAGAATAAGGAGAGATAGTCATTCTCATATGACTAGAACCTACGAGGAGGATGAAAAGAGAATATCTCTATCGAAAACCATACTATACGAAATTGTCTCTAAGATGGATATTAAAAAAGAGGATATAACAAAGGTATATAACACAATTGAAAATAGAATTGTTCATAAACAATTATACAACATGCTCCGAAATAATAGAAAGGATAAGTTGAGTTCTGTCATCAAAGGGCTGAAACAGTTAAAAGCATATAATTCTATCGAAAAAAAAATTGTGTGGTCGCTTAAGTATCCAATTGTAAAATCTTTAATTACGTTAAAATCTAAGTTGCACAATGCGAATCCTAATAAAAACGTTTCGGCTTTCTTCTAATTATGGATGCATATTACAAGCCTATGCTTTACAAAAAGTAATTCGCGATTTAGGGCACGAAGTAGTAACGTGGGACACAAATGCCCCATTTTATTCCCGAATGTCTTACTCTCATCGCATATTGTCTATAGCTAAACAGCTTGTTCGCAAATATATTTTGAGAGAAAAAAATGTCATTGTTGATATTGATAGATTTGCTGCCAAGAGAAGTGAACAAACTTGCCAGAATACAAAGTTATTTGTCCAAAAGCATATCGAACGTATAATTGAAAAAGATTTACGAAACCTTTCAGGAGAACATTATGATTGTGTCGTTGCAGGTAGTGATCAAATATGGAGATTTTATGGAGGAGAGCAAGCATTAAAAGATAATTATTTAGAATTTACTAAAAAATGGGATTGTAAGAGAATTGCTTATGCCGTATCTTTTGGTCTTAACAAACCTAATTATTCTGAAGAGTTAAAATTACAATGTAAACAGCTTATTAAACATTTTGATGCTGTTTCTGTTCGTGAAGCAAGTGGAGTGGACATATGCAAAACAGAATTTGGAATTGATGCAACTTTGGTATTAGATCCTACGTTGCTTTTAAAAAAAGAAGATTACATAGCATTAATAAATGGGACAGACGAGAATAAAATGAGGGGTGGACTTATATTTTACATTTTGGACGAAAATGAAAAGAAAACGCAAATTGTAAAAAAAATAGCCTCTCAATTAGCTTTAACAACTCATAATATTGGCGCAGACTCTGAGAATCCAACTATACCTTTTGATTGGAGAGTTCAACCACCTGTCGAATGTTGGATCAAGGGATTTTATGAAGCAGAATTTATAGTGACTGATTCTTTTCATGCATGTGTTTTCTCTATTATTTTTAATAAGCCTTTCGTCTGTCTTGGAAATGAGCATAGGGGAATGACAAGATTTCACTCTTTGCTTTCAATGTTTAACTTACAAGGCAGATTGATTAATCCTAAGACATCTGATTTAAATTCAGTTATACAATCAACCATTGATTGGTTAAGTGTAAATGAAAAACTTGACAAACTACGTAATTCGTCTTATAGTTATCTTATTAATAATCTTTCGAATTAGAAAACTTAGTTATGAGAAATGGATATTATTTATTAAGTTTTATCATTCCAATGTATAATGCAGAGCATTATATTGTAAGATGTTTGGATTCTATTTTTCATTCTGATTTACCGATAGGTGAATATGAAATAGTCATTGTTAATGATGGTAGTCATGATAAAAGTCCCAGTATAGTGCAAGAATATTTAAAAAATCATGAAAATATAATATTTTTATCCCAAGAGAATCAAGGACAAAGTATTGCCAGAAATTTAGGGATTCAGACAGCAAATGGGAAATATATATGGTGTGTTGATTCTGACGATGCTTTGGTAAATAATCTTAATTTTATTTTTGATTTTTTAAAAAAACATCCAGATACAGACATCATTAAAACCGCAATAAAAACATTCCACGAAGGTCAATCAATGAATTATAATCAGCTGGATGGCAGTTACGTGCATAAGTCTGGGCGTGAGATGTTACTTTCAGGGTATCATCCATCATCAATGTGTAATATGATTGTTAGGAAATCGTTAATTGAGGAACAAAACCTACAACTTATACCAGATATAGTTGGTGAAGATGCAGAATTTTCGCACAAAGTCTATGCATTTGCGAAAAGTGTGTATACTTTTAATTATATTACATATTTATATCTTTATAATGCGAATTCAACAACCAAACAACAAAATAAGCAGAATATTTTGAGGGAATATAAGAGCCGAATAATTGTAAGTCAGTCTTTTTCTTCTTTTGCAAAAACTATAAGTGTAACAGATCCTGCATTATCACTGTTTTTTGAAAATCGTAGTAAAAATATACTTTTGAGCTTGTTACTAACAATGGTAAGATCACGAAGGAAAAATCATGATGCAGGAATAAACCAAATTGTATTTAAAGAAATGAAAAGTCAAGGAGTTTATCCAATCAAAGGACGTTTCGACTCTAAGAAGAAAACATTTTGTAAATGGTTCTTAAACATAGAATTTATTTTGCGTTGTTTAATTTAATGACTTTTAAAGTTGTAGTTTTGTTGAAAGTTCAACTATATGTAATATTAACTTAAAGGTATTGAAAGTAACACTATATTAATAACATCTGGTAAAAAATATAACTATTAATTGGACATAAAATAATTTAATGAACATTTAATTATAAGTAGCATAATATAAATTATTATAATGGAACGTAGAGGAAATATCTTTTTTATTCAATCTCCGCTTCAATTGTTGATTGCTCAGTTAATTATCAATCAAGAAAAACTTGTTGATAATATCATGATTTATGGTTATATACATGCAAATACCCATAGCCTTGATGCCTATGAAGTAATGAGAATTCCTGAAATGTGGCAGGAATGTATATTTATTGAAAAGATTGCAGAGTGGGGGCTTGGTTCTTTTCGCTCTCTACATGACGATTTGAGAATATTTAGAAAGAACTATAAAAAGATTTCTGACGCAATTCAAAAACACAACGTTACTACTTTATATTTAGGAGATTTGGGAAATAATACATACCATATGATAGATTATTTATTTGCCAATAAAGGATTGGATATATGTTTTTTTGAAGAAGGTAATGGACATTATCTACTACCAATAAAATTTTCTGTGACTAACTATAGTTGGAAAATGAAATTGGCGAAGATGTTGTATGGAATATTTTACTATAAACCATTTTATAATATTGATGGAAGATATTTTCTTGACGATAGAACAATTGAGCATCTAACCATCACTAGACGTTATAGCGTAATACCATATTTTAAAGAGTCATTTGATGTATTAATAAAGCCTAATTTTGAGATAAAGTCTAAAACGTTGGAAAATTATATACGAAAAGAACTAGGTTGTGAGAATAATTCAGGTTCCGTACTTTTACTGACAACTGTTTGGGACAATACATTTGGTGAAAATACAATAGAATTATATTATGCGGTAATAGAAGATTATATAAAATCATTATCTAAAGATACAGTGATTTACATTAAACCACATCCAAGAGAGACTGAAGATACAAAAAAAACAATAGAACAGATTGTTAAGACAAATGATATGAGATATAAATACTTAGGTGTTGAGTTTAATGTCCCAATAGAATATTATCTTCAAGATGATTTCTTCGCAGAGGTCTGTGTGTTCTTTTCTTCGGTAGCCTTTTATAATGGATATCTCTATAAAAGAAAAAAAATAGTATATTTGATAGACAAATACTACCAGTTGTGTAAATCTAATAAAATTGGAAATTTAGATTTGATAGACAAATGTATAAAAAGTAGACAACTGTTACAAAATCTTACTAATTAACTTTCAAATATTAAATCAATGATATTATTTGTATCCGATTCAACCACCTTGTTCCTCTTTTAAGAAAAGAAATAAATATGGCATGGTTGTTGAATGTTTTGATAGGATAGATTAAGATCTTTCGTCATGTGATGAATAAAATAGCATTTTTTATAAGTAGTCTTCACAATCCTGCAGGCATGGAGAGGGTATTGTCTGTTCGTGTTAATGAGCTATGCAATTATTATAATGTGACAATTATTACACATAATCAAGGGGATAAGTCAGATTATTTTCCGTTAGATAAGCGTATAGAGCGTATTGATATAGTGTGTGATGACTGCCTTTTCAAACAAAAGGTTGCAGATTTGTTGATAACAAAACGCTTCGATTTATCGGTATCAACAGGAGGCGCAGAATTCTTTTTCCTACATTCAATAAAAGATGGCAGTAAAAAAATATTTGAGTTTCATTTTTCTTTCGATATAGCTAAAGTTTGGGTTGACAATCAGGTAAAGGGATTTCGTAGATGGCGATATATCCAGCAGCAAACATTCCATAGGATTTATCACGCAAGAAAATATGACCGTGTTGTTGTGCTGTGTAAGGCTGATTGTAGAAAATGGCGTCGTTATTGTCGTAAAGTCACTTATATATATAACCCTTTGACAATAGATAACCCGAAAATATCTGATTGCTCAACGAAAAAGGCTATAGCGGTAGGTCGTCTTCATTCTCAGAAAGGGTTTGATTATCTTGTTGATGTGTGGAAAGATGTTTACGAAAAGTATCCTGATTGGCAATTAAATATTTATGGAGAAGGAGAAGAACGGGAGAATTTGCAGGCTGCTATAGATAAAAATGGTCTGACTAATAATATGTTTTTGAGGGGAAGGACAGACAATGTTGTAGATAAATATGCTGAGAGTTCTATTTTTATATTGAGTTCTCGTGATGAGGCATTTGGTCTTGTAATAACTGAGGCAGAGGCTTGTGGACTACCTATAGTTGCCTTTGATTGTCCTTCTGCTCCTAAGGAATTGGTAGATGACGGGAAAAACGGATTTGTTGTTCGATTGGGTAATACTAAGGCGATGGCTGATAAAATAATTACTCTAATCGAGAATGAGGAACTTAGGAAATGTATGGGTAAAGAATCTTTAGAGGAATCTCAAAGATTTAGTGTACATACAATAACACAACAGTGGATAGATTTTTACAAAATAATATTGTCCTAAATATAGTCTTGTAATAACAAATATTTTATGTTCCTATCTTTTGTAATTCCATTATATAATTGTGAACAGTATATTGCCAACTGTTTGGATGGTATCTTGAAAACAAAACTACCAAAAGCAGAGTATGAAATTATAGTCATAGATGATGGGAGTAAAGATGGAGGTGCTGATATAGTTAAGAGTTTTCAGAGAGAACATCTAAATATCTTGCTTTATCAACAAAAAAATAAAGGAGCGTCATCAGCACGTAATGTTGGAATTGGACGAGCTAAAGGCGATTATATTTGGTTCGTTGATGCTGATGACAGGATAGACGAAGATGCTTTGATGCAGGTTTTTAATGTTTATCAGAATGATAAGACAGTAGATTTGTATTGTTTTAACCATACGAGTGTAGAAACTGAGGGCAATAAATATATAGAAGAATTTAAGGAAGAGGTACATTTTGATGGGTGTACATATATAGAATATCGTCCGTATTATTATATATGGAATAAGATATTCAAGAAAGAGTGTGTTATAAACTGCCCATTTCCAGAAGGCACTAAAAACACGGAGGATTGGTATTTTGACAATGTGGTTATTATCAACATGCAAAAGATTATAGGCATACCAGTTAATGGTTATTACTATAATACTACCAATATGTCGTCAACTCTTCGTAATCGTTCTTCAGAAAGTATCAGAAAAAATAGTGAGGATACACAAGCAATTCATATATTGACATTACAATTCCTCGAAACTTTAGATAGTGAAAGGAAAAGAAAGGCTGTGACAGAAGCTCTCAATTATAGTGTTGCAGGTTTTTTGTATGCTCAATATGCTGATAGGGTTAAAATAACAGAGTTAAAGAAAATCGTTGAAAAGTATAAGGTGTTGGGTCTCTATCCAATACCAAAAACATTAAGTAAAAGGGCAAACAGATTTCTTAGACTCGCCAATACTCCCATAGTGTTTTACACCGTAGCTTTTATTCATCGCATATTTAGATTGTAAGTAAAGTAATGCGTAACTTTTTGGTACAATTATACGATATCGTAGTTCGTGAGCCTAATCTAATCTTCAAATATTATTTTTTTAAGAATAATAAGACTGGAGATAAGAATAGGAATATATTTATGGCAGATGGACGAACTACTCATGGTGGAATGTTTGACCGTTTGAAAGGGCTCATCTCAGTATATGCTATCTCAAAGGTGCAGCAAAGAAAATTTAAGATACATTTCTCTTATCCATTTCGTTTGGATGATTATCTTTTACCAAATGAGTATGATTGGCTTGTTTCTGATGAGGATATCTGCTATTCTTTTCCAAAATCACGTCCATTATTCCTATATGGTGAATGTTATAGTCCGCGAAGATTAATGAAAGAGCGGGGGTGTGAGTCTCATTTTTATTATGGTTATAACTCATTAGCGGATATAAACAAGCGTTATCATAAGTCATTCGAATGGGGTAAACTGTATCGTGAGTTATTCCGTCCTACGAAAAGGCTACAGGAGTATATTGATTATTATCGTAACGATATAGGGCAGGAATATATTGCTATCCATACTCGTTTCCTAAATCTTCTTGGTGACAAAATGGAGACCGATATAAATCCGACACTTCCAGAAAAACAGCAAATTCTGTTGAGGGATTCTGTTAGCCATAAAATCATGGAACTAATAACAAATAATCCAACACGAAAAGTTTTATTGGCATCTGATAGTACCAATTTCATGCAATATATGAAGCATCTGACAGATAGAGTTTATAT
>AUXO011986237.1_pt1 | contig 13697 bp, 13 predicted proteins | sample 768731 | NCBI WGS metagenome assembly AUXO01 (sample SAMN02715735, study PRJNA202380) | gut metagenome | biome: sheep rumen | host: Ovis aries | place: New Zealand: Palmerston North
AATTGTAGAATTAATCCATTTATCTTCTCCATATAAATGCCATTCAATAGTGTCACCTTTTTTTACGCCAAGTAATTCTGCACTTTTTTCTGTTAAACTAACTCCATCAGAGGGAAGATTTATTGATTCCATATTTTTATCAGTAGGAGTTATCAAGTCCGTTTTGTTATATACCATTATATTAGTTGTCTTTTTAACATTATTGGACCTTACTTCTATTTTTTGATTCATTACTTGGGTAGCATTATAATCTGAGGTTAATTTATTTATTTGTGATTGGGTTATGTTATCCTCTAGAACTAATTGGGATTCATAATGGTTAATACCTCCATATTGCCATGTTTTAAGGTCATTCATACCATCATTCATACCAAATGCAGAAATTAATAATAAGGTACATCCTATGATACTTATAATTGTTACTAATGATCTTATTTTGTTTCTTCTTATGTCTCTATAATTCCATCTTCCATTAAATCCTACTTTTTTCCATATTCTCGTTTTTTCAATAAGTCCTTTCTTTGATATCTTAGGAGCTTTTGGTACAAGTATTTGTGCTGGAGATTCTTTGGATATGTTTTTTGCTGCCAGGTACGTGAATAATACTGATAATAGTACCATTGTAATTGCTACGATAAAAAATGAAATATTTATTCCAGATTTCCATTCAGGTAATGTGTAGAAAGCACTCATTGATGGGAAGAACAGATAAGGCATTGTTGTCGGACCAATAATTAATCCCAGTATAACTCCCAATAATGTTAGGTAGAATCCATAGGATATATAATGTAGGGTTATCTTCTTGTCTGAGAATCCTAATGCTTTTAATGTTCCAATTTGTGTTCTCTGATGGTTTACTATTCTTGTCATTGTTGTTAATAATGTGAGTAGTGCAACGGCTACAAATACTATTGGGAATATTGATCCCATCATTGAATGTTGATCTATTTCTGATTGGAATTGACTTACACTACTATGGTCTTTAAATGGTATAATAATATCGTATTCTATTTTTTCATCTAATTTTTCTTGATAATCTTCTGAATTATCGTTGGTTTTTATTAATACTACATTATATGGTATTTCTGGTGTATCTAATGCTTTATATGATAAATATCCGAATCCGTTCATATCAAAGTCAGGAATTAAACTATCTCCTTGAGCATAAACGTATTCTGGTGAATATCCTAAACCTTTTATTGTTTTTTCTATTGTTTTTCCTTCAAATTCTAATTTGATTTTATCGTTTATTTTTAGATTTTTGGCATCAGCGAATCTTTTATCTAACCATATGCCTTCTTTATCGTTGATATCTATATCTTTTCCTTTTATTGGATAGTATTTTGATATTGTGTTGTTTTCTAAGAAGTGTAATTTTACTGTTGGGTCATTGTTTAAATCTGCTGTTGAGCTTACAACTAGTTGTCGTTCTGTTTGTTTTGTGGATTTTATTTCGGTTATGTTATTGAGTGTGTTATTATCTATTTTTTCTGAATAGATCCAGATATCTGCCATATTTGTGTTGTCATAGTATTCATCTACTGTTTGTTGTATTCCTGCTACTTCTGATCCGACTCCTGTGAATATCCATAATGTTAAGAATGACATTAAGAATATTGCTATGAATTGCATTTTATGTTCGTTCATGTCTCGTAGCATTTTCCTAAATAACATTTTTATCACCATTCTATTTCATCAATGTTTTTAGGATTTTCGTTAATGTCTATTTTTTCTATTTGTCCATTTTTTAGATGAATTATTTTGGTTGCTAATTTGGATATTTCTATGTTGTGTGTTACTATGATTACTGTTGTATTGTTGTTGTTACATAGGTTTAAGAGTATTTTTATTATGTTGTATCCTGTTTTTGAATCTAATGCTCCTGTTGGTTCGTCGCATAGTAGCATTGATGGGTTTTTTGATATTGCTCTTGCTATTGATACTCTTTGTTGTTCTCCTCCTGATAGTTCGGATGGGAAATTGTCTTTGTGTTCTAGTAGGTTTACTTCTTTTAGGTATTTTTTTCCATCTATTTTTTGTTTTGATATGTCGTTTATTAATTCTATGTTTTCTAGTGCTGTTAGGTTTGGTATTAGGTTGTAGAATTGAAATATGAATCCTATTTCTTCTGCTCTGTATTTTGTTAGTTGATTATCATTGTATTTTGTTATTTCTTTGGAGTTTACTGTGATTGTTCCTGTTGTTACTTTGTCTAGTCCACCTAGTAAGTTTAATAATGTTGATTTTCCTGATCCTGATGGGCCTAGGATTACTACGAATTCTCCTTTTTTTATTGAAAAATTTAGGTTATCTGCTGCTTTTAGTATGTTTTCTCCGGTGTGGTATTCTTTTGTCACGTTTTTGAATGTTATTAAGTTTGTCATTTTTTTTACCTCCTTCATTTTTTTTGTTGTATTCATATTTTGTATTAAGATATATGTTGTTAAAAGTATATATTTTTTAGGTTTACCTAAATTTATGATATAAATTAATAAAAAGAAGACTATTAAATTAAAATATAACTTATAATTAATATAACTGAAATGATATATTTATTAATCCCATTAAACATAATTATAACTAGATTTAAATAATAATAGAGGAGTTTTATGTACAAAAAAATATTATTAACTAGTGACGGATCAAAAAATTCTGAAGCAGCAATTAAACATGCACTACAAATTGCATCAGATGAAAAAGCTGAACTAGTTATATTACATGTAGTAGATAGAAGACACTTAACAAACATTCAAAAAGAAGATTATGGTAAATATAAAACAGTAGAAGAATACAGTAAAAAGGTATTAGATGAATTTGAAGAAAAAGTTCTTAAAACAGCAGAGATACAAGGTCAAACTAATGTAAAAATTCAAAAATTAGCTCTTGGAGGTAAACCATGTGATGTTATCCTCGAATTATGTGAAAAAGAAGATATCGACATGATAGTTATTTCCAATAGTGGAAAAGGTGCAGTAGACAGATTCTTATTAGGAAGTGTAACAGAAAAAATCATCAGAGAAGCACCAGTACCTGTCTTTGTAATACCAGCCAATAATTAATAATAATTCTTTAATACTTTTCTTATTTTTTTATAAAAAAATTAAAAATTCTTCCAAAAAAAAATAGATATTCTTTACCAGATTCAAAAAAAGAGTTCATAAAAGAACTTTTAATATAAATATTATTAAAAATAACACATAAACATGAAAACTATCAAATTATTTACTTTTTTAAATCAAATATAAATAAAAAGTATTTAAAAACATGATTATTATTTAAATACTTCCACTTTCTTTGATATAATGCATTTTTCATAAGTGTTGTTTCCATTATATATTACTTTAACATCATTAATTCCAACATTATGCATTCTAAATGAAAAATTGAAATTTCCATTTTCATCTACCTTCAATGTTTTAGGACTATCATTAATAAAAATTCTTATTTGAACCTTAGAAAGCGGATCATTATTAATAGTAGTCACATTTCCATTAAAAACAAGTACATCATCTTGCATGACTTTTTCTACAAGATCCATATTGATTTTTGTTTTTATTTTGTTTACCTCTATTTTTGTTGAGAGGGTATTACCTTGATAAGTGTTGTTTCCCATATATTGAAATGTAATATTATTTGTTCCTAATTTATTCATTTTATGAAGATGAGAAAAATCCCCATTTTGATCAGTTTTAATCGTTTTCTGACCCTCATTAATAAACAATTTCATCTGAGTATTAGAAAGTGGATTACCTTCCATATCAACAAGATTTCCAGATATCATTACTTTATCACCTAATGATATTGGACTAAAAGAATTAAGTGAAATTATCGTTTTAATTTTACTAATCTCAAATGTTTTAGATAACTCACTATCCCTATATTTTTTATTTCCAGGATACTGTACCGAAAGAATATTTTTTCCAATTTTATTCATTGTCAAAACTTGCCTAAAACACCCATTCTCATCTGTTTTAATCGTTTTCTGAGCATCATTAATAAACATTTTCATTTGAGTATCATAAAGTGGTCTACCTTCTATATCAGTAAGATTTCCTGTTAATTCAACTTCTTCTCCTATTGTTGTTGGATTAAAAGAATTAAATGTGATTTTTGTTTCATATTTGAAATTTGAAAGTAAATAATCTAAGTCCTGATATTTGATATTTTTATCAACTTTTATAAAAAATTCCCTGTTGATTCCAGATAAACAGCTTAAATATTCATTACAAGTATTTTTATCAGATTTAATTTCATCAAAATCATTAGCTAATAATTCTAAATAATCTTGTTTGTATTCATCCCTAATTATCCTATAACAATATTTTAAATAAGATATTTTAGCATTTATAACATTTTTCATATATTGTTCATATTTTCCACTTTTTTTATAGGCATTCACTAATAAATTACTTATTTTGACTGAATCAAATAATATATCATCTGCTTTTGCCGTTATAGAACCTTGTCTACGTCTTCTAATAGAATAGATTTTATCTGTATAATATATTTTATTAGATTGTAATAGTATCTCAGTATGAAAAGGTTTGTCCTCAAAAAATATTTCTTAAGGAAATTGAATATTATTTTCTTCAATTAAACTTTTTTTATAGAGCTTCATATTGGGATATGGTTGTAAATAAATATCTGAAACATTTTCATAATTAAATGTTTTATTGACGTATTTTTTTAAGTTCACTATCAAATTCTTCATCATAAAAAATATTTTTTTCATTATCATAATTAATATATTGAAAAATAATTAAATCAATGTTTTTATCATTTTTTGCTATTTCATAAAGTTCTTGTGAAGTTTCTTCATTTATCCAATCATCTGAATCTAAAGATAAAATATATTCTCCTTTAGCAATTTTTAATCCAGCATTTCTTGCATGACCTGGACCATGATTCTCTTGATTAAGATGAAGGGTTCTTGAATTTCTTTCTTTATAATCCTCAATTATATTTATTGAATTATCTGTTAATCCATCATAACTATGATTATTTAATATCTTTAAATGTTTGATTTATTACTGAGTCCAAACATTGTTTTAAATATTTTTCAACATTATATACAGGGATTATTATCGAAATTTTTGGAATCATATTATCACATTTTTTCAATATTTATTTCTGAAGAATTTATAATAATTTTGTATATCTTTATTATTTATCTTAAGCTCCAACAAATGAATATATCACTTTTTAGTATAATGTTTATTAGTATCATCCAAGTAATTTTTTAAAATAATATCCTATAATTTTGGTTAAAAATAATATTTCACATTGGATTTTAATTTAAAGAATCATATCATCAAGATATTAACTATAACATTAACATATTATAGTGATTAAAATCTATTTTGATTTAAATTTTTTATTTAATTATTAAGTTGTTTATTAAATGAAATATTTAACATTATTGATTCAAAAAAAATTATGCAGATAATAATTCAGAGGATATATTATTATTTTTGTGTTAATATTCCTTAATTTTTCATAATTATCCATATGATACACATAAAAATACAATAACTTAAAAATAATAACAAATCCCTAAAGTAATAAGTAAATATATGATATTTCAAAATATTAAGTATGAAACAATATATAGTAGATGCATTTACTGACAAATTATTTTCAGGTAATCCTGCAGCAGTATGCATATTAAATAACTGGCTAACTGATGACATCATGCAAAACATAGCAATGGAAAATAATTTATCTGAAACAGCATTCATAGTTAAAAATGAAAACAATTACGAAATCAAATGGTTTACACCAACAGGCGAGATAGACTTCTGTGGACATGCAACACTAGCCTCCTCCTACACATTATTCAATCATTACAATATTAAAAACAACATAATAACATTTCAAACAGAAAAAAATAAATTTACTGTTAAAAAAGTAAGTGACTATTATGAAATGACTTTTCCAAAATATGAATATGAAAAAGTTAAAATAACTGAAGACATGGTTAAAGCATTCAATGTAGAACCATTAGAAGCATATTTAAGCCGCGACTTATTATTAATATATGATAGAGAAGATTATGAAAAAATAAAAATTAACCATGAATATGTAAAAAAACTGGAAGCTACTTGTATAGCAATTAGCAGTAAATCAGATGAATATGATTGTATCAGCAGAGTATTTGCTCCAAGAATTGGAATAAAAGAAGATCCAGTTACCGGTTCAACACATTGTCTTATAGCACCATACTGGTCAGAAAAATTAAATAAAAAAGACATAATAGCATATCAAGATTCATCAAGAGGTGGATTACTAAGATGTGAAGTTTTAGAAGATAAAATAAAAATATCTGGAAAAGCCGTACTCTATTCGGAATCTGAACTTCACATATAATACTCTTCTTTTTATGATTTTATTATTTTTTATCAATAATTATCAAAATAATAATAAAAACTCGTTAATTAAAATAATTATATAAATATTTCTAATAAAAACACTAAATATTATAATAGCAATATATTTTTATCTTAACATGAAAAATATTAATTCTTATATTAACTGGAGTCACATAGATGGACATATTACAAGTAATAAAAACCAGAAAAGTATCAGAACATTTGATAACAGGAAGATAACAGAAAACGATAAAACAAATATTTTAAATTATATTGAATCTATCGAAAATCCTTATGATATACCCGTAGAATTTGTATTCCTGGATAAGGAAGAATTTAACTTATCCAACCCTGTTATAGAAGGTGAAGACTTTTACATAGCAGCAAAAGTTCCCCAAAACAGAACATTATGAAGAAGCTTTCGGATATTCTTTTGAAAAATTAATCTTATATCTATGGAGTCAGTCAATTGGAACTACATGGATAGGTGGAACATTTGACAGAGAACATTTTGAGAAAGCAGCATCAACCAAAGACTATGAATATATGATGATTGCCACACCAGTAGGATATCCTTCAAACAAACGAAGCAAAGTTGATATTGAATTAAGAGAAACAGTTAAAGGTGATGAAAGAAAGCCTTTAAATGAATTGTTTTTTGAAAATGATTTTTCAACACCAATATCCTCTTCTGAAGATTGGATGGAAGCAATTCAATGGGCACCATCTGCAGCTAACAGACAACCATGGCGTATTATAAAAGATAATAATAAATATCATTTCTATAAAGAACATACAAAAGGATATACATCAAATGTGGGTTGGGATGTTCAGAAAGTAGATATTGGCATTGCACCATGTCATTTTATGAGTGTTAAAGAAGGAAAATTAATCATAGATAACCCTGACATTAAAACAGATGAATATACAGAATTATTGCCACCATATTATGTGAATAAAATTTTTAGGAGTTGTAACATATGAGTAAGAAGATTGTTGCAGTTAATGCAGGACCAAGAAAAGGATGGAATACTGACACATTAATTGATGAAGCAATAAAAGGTGCAGATTCAGAAGGAGCTGAAGTTGAAAAATTTAATTTATTTAAATTAGATCAGTATACTGGTTGTGTTTCTTGTTTTGCTTGTAAAAAAGAACAGTTTAAAGGACATTGTATAGTTAATGATGGATTAAAAGAAGTTTTAGATGCTATTCGTGATGCTGATGCTTTGATTATTGGTTCACCTAATTATCTGGGTGAAATGACTGCTTCTTTCCGTGCACTTTACGAACGATTAATATTCCAGAATTTAACATATAACAATGATTTTCCATGCAGTAATGAAAATCCAACAAAGGTATTACTGATAATGACTAGTAATGCTCCTGATGACATGTACAGTCAACTGATTGAAAATTATAAGAACACTTTAACGAACTTTGTTGGTCCGGCTGATGTTTTTGTTAGTGGTGAAACTCTTCAGATTGAGGATTATAGTAAAACTGATTGGCCATGGTTCTTTAATGCTGAAGAACGATATGAAAGGCATGAAAAAGTTTTCCCTAAAGAAAAAGAAGCCGTTTATCAGAAAGGTAAAGAATTAGTTAAGAGATAACTATTCTTTTTAATTCTTTTTTATTTTATTAAAAATAGTACTTTTTTTGTTGTATTTTTTTTAAGGTGATTAAGAAAAGTGGTATGTATATATTATTTTTAAACTAATGATGCACTATTTATAATGAGTTTAGACAAACCTTTACCCTCTTGGACATACATTACAATGGTTTTATCACCTACTGTTCGTTTTTCTATATGTGTCCTATCTGTTTCACCATCCAATACATCTATTTCACTATAGTCTGATATATCTGAGTATGCTGTTTTGTTACTGTCACAGACATAAATGGATATGTGATTTACATAATCATAGTATTGAACCGCATTTTCTTTAGTAATGTTGCTTCCTATACCAAACTTCTCAGTATCATTAATGTTAGATAATGATGCACTTTCATTTATTGAGTAATTATCTGATTGCGGAACCACTAATTTTACTCCGTTTAATTCTATGGTTGTATTATTTTCTATGGATGTGCTTGAATCATAATCCATTATAAATGATGCTGCTGTTATAATTAATATAATACCTATACATATTCCGCCACATATTCCGAATGTTGTTAGACCATCTCCCAAGAATCCCATAATTATGCCTCCTTTGCGACTTTTTTGTGTTTAATTTAGTATATTGTTTTTTAATGTAATATAAATTAAGGTATTTTATCATACTGATTTTTAATTAAATAATCATTAAGAATTTTATAAAAAAAAGAATAAAGGGTGGGTAATTATTTTATATTATAACTTTTTTCATGTTATTGTAATGTTCTTAGTGTAAGTATTTGTATTGTTGTCACTATCAGTGAATACTATTTTTAATTCATGTTGTCCTAGTAATTTACTGGTAATCTCTACTATAATCGTATAGATGTCATCTGTTACAGTACCATTGAATACTAGTACTCCATCAATATAAACCAGTAAGTGTCCATTAATGAACGAATTATTAAAGATATTATTTAATGTTTCTAGGGTAATGTAATTTGTATGATATAGCAGTTGATCATTAACATATATCTTATGTTTTGAATATTATTTTTGAAGATTTTTACTGGATGACTTGTGATAGGAGATTTTTTAACTGTTTTAGTATTATCATCATCATTTTCTTCTTCTGCTGGTAAGACAATTAGAGTAATATTTGTATTTTCTAGATTTACAGGATTTATAAGTGTGATAATATAAATACCTGGTTTTAAATCTACTCCTAGAACTAATTTTCCTTCAGAATCTGTTGTTGTATTATATTTGATATTGTTGATGATATATTCAACATTCTGATTAGCTAATGTTTCTCCTTTTTCATCATAGTATGTTGCTTTTATGTAATTTTCTGCTCCATATTGAGTTGTAAGATTCTCTGCTTCTATACGTGATTTATCAGTTATGGTATATGCTTTTAAGATTGGGAATGGACTTCCATCATTTACAACATATAAATTATCATGGTATACATATGAACTATTTGTTTTATGATGTAATCTTGACCAGGTTCCTAATGGTATGTTATTGGTTCCTATTTCTACCATAAATGTATGATTTTTAGGAACACCAACTTTTTGATTGAGTTTAATTGTTTCATAACCTGCATGAGATGATGTGCCGTTAACTGTGATCTTTTCTTCATCATCCACATATATAATAATATGATATTCTACATTAGAATCATTGAAGTATGTTCCTACAGCGGATATAAGTTCATCTTCTACTGCTGTATACTTGTTCAGATATGATACTGTTGATTGATTAAAATTATCGAAAAATGGTAATGATACTACATCATATTGATAATTTCTTTCATAGTTATGTTGATTATCTATTGTGAAAGCCATAATTATTTGGTCACTTCCAAATGCAGTGTCATAATAGGAGACATAGTAATATCCTTTATCTCCTTATTCTTCTCCCCAACTGTTTTTAACAATCCATGCACCATCACCTGGTGGTGTATCCTTAAAGTTTTCTTTAGGGAAATTATCATCCCATCCTACAAGACATATGGAATGATCACTTCCATTACCAAATGTAGAATGGTAATAAGATGCATTGGTAATGTTATTAAACTCTGGTGCTCTACTATTTGCTCCACGAAGACTAAGACTTAATCCACTATATTTAATTAATGCTTCTTTAAGTTTTAAGTTGTCATAAACATCTTTTCGTGGTTGAATATATACAACATCATAAACAAAGAATTTGCTTCCATTATCCAATATAGGACTTATTTTTCCTAGTTCATCATACATATTATCTTCTGCATTGGTAACTCCAAGCCAGCTTAAAAAGTATGAGCCACCCACTATACGATCTCCACCTTCAGTATGTTGAACTTCACCGAATGGATTGTATTTAAGACCCATATTTTGTAAATTATTTTCAGAAATATCCAATACTACTTGTTTATTTGTAGCCTTAGAATGCTGATTCAAGAGAAGCTATTGTACCAAATGCCCAACAAGCACCCATATATCCCTGATCTTTCACTGGTGTTACCAGACCATAATCCACAAGGTTAAAGTATGAATTATTAATCAGATTTTCGTCTAATATTACTGGTTCATAGTTAATTGTATTACCAGGACCTTCATAGACATATGGATATATTGTGTCATTAAATGTATTGTTATCTTTTTTGAATGTGTTATTTTTTAGATATGCTTTTTGATCAAAGAACGTGTAGATGTTTCCTTCAAATAATGAATTATTAATAGAATATGTACCATCATACATGTATATATCTTCGCCGATATATGCAGTGTTATTGGCAAATACTGAATTATTTAATAATAATACACTATTATCTAATGATAGTGCTCCTCCACCATAATAATATTCATTATCTACTAAAACATCATTACCATCAAAAAGTGATTCCTTTATTTTAACATAAGAATCTGATGTGTGAATAGCTTCACCCGATAAATCTGCAACATTATCCTTGAATATTGTGTTTTCAATGAGTAAATTACCATCTAACTGAAGAACAGCACCACCAAACATTGAATAACATGATTCAAAATATGAATTATTTAATATTATAACTCCCAAAGGTTCTATATCCGAGAATATTGCTCCACCATTATTGGATGAGGATACATTAATAAACATTGAATTATCAATTCTTACTACTCCATCCAACTTTTTAATTCCAATTGCACCCCCTGTTAATATTCCATTAAGGTTTTTAAATACAGAATTTGTTATATTACCATCACTTTCCTGTAAGAATATTGCCGGAGCATATTTGGATGAAATACCAGAGAATACTGTATCTGACATATTTAAGTGGGATGATTGTAGTAAAACTGCTGACCACTCTAGTTCATTCTTGTTTTCAAATGTTGCATTCACTATTTTCAAATTACTTTTTACTGAAAAAATTGAAGCACCAATCTCATTATAATTATCTTTAAAATAATCATTATCACTTGTTACACGTGAATTAAGTATTTTTAATGCTCTTGAATTATTTAATTCATTAAAGTAAACATTTTCTCGTGATATAACAACTGAATCTTCTATTTCTATTGTTTCATTTATAGAATTTTTGAAAACTATATTTTTAAATAGAATGGATGAATTATATACCCCAAATATCTTTGCTTTGTTCTTTGCATCAATGGTGTGGTTGTTACCATTAATTATGATATTTTTACAGTCTTCAAATATTATTCCTTCATCAAGATCAGCATCTACTTCTAATCAAACACGTAATCTTGTGTGAGATGAATGTAATCTGATTCTTCTAGGGCTTCTTTTAAGTCTTTGAATGAATTACCTTTAGATTCTGTCCTTATAGTATCTTGAGAATAATCTTCTTGTGAAGTAGCAATAGCATCATTTTCAGCACTGACTTTTACAGCATCATTAAATGTTGGTGTAGTTGTATTATCGGCTTCTGTTGTAGCAGTTACCATACTAACTGATAGCATAATAATTAACAACGATACAAATAATAATAACTTACTTTTGCTAATAGTATAACCTCCTTTTAAATTAATTAAATATAACATGTTTTTATTATATTTAAAAAGTTATCTTATTTAATAAAAAAATAATATTTAATTATTGAAAAAATATAAAATTTGTTAAAAAAATTATTATAAACTAATAAATTATATTAATTAAAATCATTACACTTTAAAATTAGAATAAATATACAAAAAATAAAAAAATAGTTAATTAAAGAGTATTTAATGAGATTTATTTGTTTTCCGGGTATTTTTTAATCCAAGTATTGATAAGATGATACTTAATAAACTAAGCAGTGCTATAATTAGTAAAGTGGTTTGATTGCTTATTATCAGCAGGTGATAGTTTGATGCTTGTATTGGTACATTTCCCATTATAAATGCAAAGGTTACTGTTAGTATTCCTATACTGAATGACTGTCCCAGGTTTCTTACTGTTGCTACGGATGCTGATGCTGTTGGTATGTATTTTTTATCATCTACTGAGCTTAGTATGATGTTGTTGTTTGGTGTTGAAAAGAATCCGTGTCCTATACCCTGTATTATCATTGCTGTTATAATTAGGTAGAGTGGTGTGTTTATGTTTATTTGTGTTAATATGGATATTGCTATTGTTATTAGTGTTACTCCTATTAGTTGTAGTATTGTTGGGTTGATTTTGTCTGATAGTTTTCCTGCTTGTGCTGCTATTAGTAACATCATTACTGGTGTTGATATTAGAATCAGTCCTGAAGTTTGTGCATCAAGTCCTAGTATATACTGGAAGTGATAATTTAAAACATAACTTACAACATATGTTGATAGATAAGCAATCATTGCTACAATATTTGATGTCGTATAGTTTACATTACGAAATAATCTCATCTCATATACAGGATTTTCCTGTTTTAACTCATATTTAACAAATAATATTAAGATAATTAATGAAATTATGACTAATGTCATCCCCATTGTTGTATTTAGTATGGTGAATCCATACAATAATGATCCAATACCTACGATATATAGTAGTGAACCGATTTTGTCAAGAGTTCCCTCCTCCATTATCCATTCGCCATCAATTTTTGATAATAGATAATAGGAAACTATGGCCATTATAATGGTTACTAAAAATACAAATCTCCATGATAAGTTATGTACAAGGATTCCACTAATTGTTGGAGATATGGTTATACCAAGATAAACTCCTGTTACATTAATACCTAGTGCATGGCCTCTATTGGATGCTGGTATTTCAGCTGTAATAATTGATACGTTAGTTACAAAGGTCATGCTTGCACCAATAGCTTGTAATACCCTGCCTAACATCATACTAATTATGTCGAAGGATACTGTGGATATTAAGGAACCTGCTGAGAAGATTATAAGACCTAACTTGAATGATTTTTTTAGTCCATATTTTCCACAAATCTTTGCTAATGGAACACCCGCCACTGCAAGAATTAATAGGTAGATATACACAATCCAATTTTCGAGTATGTTACTTATATGAAAATATGATGCAAGTGTTGGTAGTATTACTGAAAGGCCATTGGAAGCATATGCCATGGTAAATGATGCAATAGCGGCTGTTAATATGATGTATCTATACTTTTTATTTACATTCATATGTTTATTTATGTTTTTAATCATATATTATGATGTATTCTGTTTATTTTATGTTTAGGTAGTATTATATTTTATTGAAATGTGTTTTGTTTAAATAAAATAGGGGGAGGTATAAAAGATAGTATTATT
>AUXO018072320.1_pt1 | contig 13696 bp, 10 predicted proteins | sample 768731 | NCBI WGS metagenome assembly AUXO01 (sample SAMN02715735, study PRJNA202380) | gut metagenome | biome: sheep rumen | host: Ovis aries | place: New Zealand: Palmerston North
TAACTTGAGAATACATCATAAATTAGTAAAACGAGAAGCGAATTATGGATAGGCAGGGCTTTATAGAATTTAATACGCGATTATCACCTGAAAACTCTCGAAAAGCTACCAGTTATGCTCAGGCGATAATGATTCTGGACGAGGTGCTGGCGCATCAAAATGAAATCGACCTCCATGGGCATTCTCTCTTTGACATTCCAAATGCAGCCACCATAGAGGAAGTACTGCGTTTTGTGAATGACGAGGTAAAAAAGATGAAAAATAACCAGCAAAACATCTTTGATTATGGAAACCCTGGACAAAGAAGCTATCCATTGAAGAATTTTTGTTCTGCTGCCCTGAAGAGTCTGAAGAAGTATGCTTTATATGAACAAGAAGTAAAGGCCGCTGATATAATAGTTGCTCAGGAATCAAATCCAAGAACCATCTCCAAGAAACTCATTACCCATTTCGACCTTACACAAGAAGGAGAAGATGTTGTCGCTGTCACAAAACGCCGAAAGGGACAAGACTATTTTCGTCGTATGATACTCACCAATTACGGCAGCCGTTGTGCGCTGACAGGCATAGACATTCCGCAATTGCTCATTGCCAGCCACATCATCCCCTGGGAAGACAAGAAACACAAGCAAGATCGCTTGAATCCTTGCAACGGTATCTGTCTCTCGGCACTTTATGACAAAGCTTTCGATGAAGGTTTCATTTCTTTCTCGCCAAGCGACTACACAGTCTGTTTCTCCTCTATCTTGCGAGAAAAAGAAACAAAGGAGTATTACGACAAGCACTTTGGCCTTATTGCTGGGAAAAAGTTAACTATGCCAACAGATTATTTGCCCAGTAGTGAGTTTCTTGAGTATCATTACGAATGTATTTTTCAGAGATGATTTTGGATATGGCCCAGAAGAAATATAAAGATGTTGCGTACATTCAAATGGATATATCTTATTACGGGAAGTACTTTTCTAAAGTGAAGTACTATCCAGCAAAGGTTAGTGGGGTAAGTTCCCATTCCCTCCGAGATGAAGATGGTTTTTGGTTTGGTTTGGATTTGGATGGTGTTATTCCGATAAATGTACATTTGTTTTTCTTCGATAGGAAGTGGAACACAAATTGTGAGCATTGTGAACGTGATGCCGATGGCGGTTGGAGTCATGTATTTGATTCTTCAATCTTATGTAAAAACATCAGAATTAAATATACATATTGATCATGAATATAGAAAATATACTTCGAATTGGCGATGTCTCGGACAATGGTCAAGTAACGATTGTTGATGAAGACAGATTATGTTATCTTGTAAAGTCTGAAAGTAGGGGCGCAGTTGGCCTTCGAACAATTTCTAAAGCTTTGTTAGGTGAGTTTGTGCACTACTTTACAGAAAATCCGGAATCCAATGCTAATACCGCCAGAGATGTCTTATGTGGTAAAACACCAATAGACAAATACGAGTATGGATATACTTCTACACTGACCGTAATGGCCAAAATGGTTATCGAAAACTCTGCAAGAAGAGTTGATTATGATACGGATCAGGACAAGACAGAGAAAAAAATCCAGCAAATATTCTATGGTGCCCCTGGAACAGGAAAAAGTCATAAGATAAAGGATGATGCAGATGTAAAGGCAGCAGACGAAAAGAATCTGATATTCCGCACTACCTTCCACCCAGACAGCGACTACTCGACATTTGTTGGGGCATACAAACCTACCACGACTAAAAGGGCTGTCCGCAATGTGGCTGGTGATATAGTTACGGATACGGAAAAGAAAGAGGTATATGAAGATTGCATCACCTATTCGTTCATCCCACAAGCCTTCCTGCAAGCCTATGTGGCAGCGTGGAACAATCCTGACGACAAAGTGTTCCTTGTCATCGAGGAAATCAACCGAGGCAACTGCGCACAGATATTCGGTGACCTGTTCCAACTGCTTGACAGAGAAGATGAAGGGGCATCGGAATACCCGATAATGGCGGATAAAGACATTGCCAAATACCTGAATGGCAATGACGAGGAGGGACGGCCTGTGCTGACTAACAAAGACGGCATCAAGGACGGCAGGCTGCGCCTGCCATCAAACCTCTACATCTGGGCCACGATGAACACCAGCGACCAAAGCCTTTTCCCCATCGACTCTGCCTTCAAGCGCCGCTGGGAGTGGAAGTACATCAAGATTAAGGAGGGCAAAGACGAGAATGGTAATCAGCTTGACTGGAAAGTTGATGTTAAGATGGACGAAGAAGGCACATTGCTACCTTGGTGGGACTTCCTTAAGAAAATCAACGAGATTATTGCTTCGATGACTTCGAGTGCCGACAAGCAGTTGGGTTATTTCTTCTGCTGTGCTAAGGATGGTGTGATAGACGAAGAAACATTTGTTTCGAAGGTTATCTTCTATCTGTGGAACGATGTGTTTAAGGACTATGGCTTTGAGGACGCTTCTCTTTTCCGCTACACTGCAAAAGATGAGGAAGGAAAGGATATGGAAAAAGACTTGACTTTCCCAGACTTCTATGATGAAGAAGGTGAGAAGGTGAATACAGAACGCCTGACTGACTTTGTGAAGAAAGTGATGTCGTGGAAGGTTGACGACAAAAAAGATGAGAATTAACGAACGTAGGTGGAATGGAGGACTACAGGACAATATTTGAACAGTTGATTGCTTACGTTGAGCATGAAGTGATAGAATTCAAAACAGCTGAGAACCAGTTTGACACAAACAAACTTGGCAAATACCTGTCGGCATTAAGCAATGAAGCCAATCTTCGGGACGTTGATTTTGCGTGGATCATAATGGGTGTTGATAACGATCGGCAGGTTGTGGGAACCCAGTTCTTGATGGACGATACCAAAAGGCAACTACTGAAGCATGATATTGCTGCAAATACTACCGGAGGACTGACGTTCCGTGAAATTGTGCCAGTAGAAATAGATGGAAAGAGAATTCTTATGTTTAAGATTCCTGCAGCTCCAAGGAATATCGTGACAAGATGGAAGGGTATAGCGTATGGCAGAAGTGGAGAGAGCCTGGAACCCCTGTCTCAAGATAAATACGACGAGATACGTCATCAACGTCCGATGGATGATTGGTCTGCCCACGTTGTTGAAGGGTCAACCATTAAAGACGATCTGGATGAATTGGCCATAGCAAAGGCCCGCATCATGTTCAAAAAGGTATATGACAATAATCCATCGGAAATGGTTGACGGATGGACAAACGAAGAATTCCTCAGGCATAGTGGAGTGCTGAACAATGGTAAACTTACCCGGGCTGCACTTTTGCTGTTAGGAAAATCGACTGTGGCATATAAATTGGCTCCTTCCGTCCCTCAGATAACATGGACATTAGTGAATGAGGAAGGGCGCAAGATAGATTATAAGCACTTTACTATTCCATTTATCTTGTCAGTTGACGAAGTCTTGGGAAAGATTAGGAACCTTACCATGCGAGAAATGCCAGGTGGAACCCTGTTTCCTGATAAGTTGATGCAATATGATGACTTCATCATCAGGGAAGTATTGCATAATGCTATTGCGCATCAAGACTATACGCTATGCCAGCGTATCAACTTTATCGAAGCCCCCGACTATCTGTATTATTCAAATGCAGGAACTTTCTTCCCTGGCACTATAGAGAATGCATTGGACACGCTGAAACAACAAAAATTCTATCGTAATGAATGTCTGTGCAAAGGAATGGTCAGTTTCAACATGATAGATACTGTCAGCAGTGGTATTCAGACGGTGTTCTACAAGCAGAAGGAGCGTCATTTCCCAATGCCAGACTACGAAATCAACGAGAATGTCCCTGAAGTTAATGTTAAAATATACGGTAGGGTTATAGATGAACGATATGTCGATTTGCTGAAGCGAGACGCATCCTTATCCCTAAAAGAATGTATCTGGCTCGATTCTATCCAAAAGAAACGACCAGTTACAGATGCTGCATTGAAAATCCTCAAGAGTAAAAAACTTATCGAGTGGCATAAACCAAACTACATCATATCACAAGCGGTTGCAGAGAAGACTCGTCAAGTGCCTGCATACACAAGGAAAAGAGGATTGGATAAAAACAAGCTGCTGAATATGCTGCAGCAGGTGATTGAGGATGCAGGTGACACTGGTATCATGCTGAATGAGATATATGAGTATATGGAAGTGACGCTGTCATCAGACAAAACGGTTGAGGCAAAGAAGAAGACGCTGACTTATTTATTAAGTGGCCTTAAAGCCAAAGGTATCATTTATACGAGTGGTCGAAGGTGGAAATCTGTGCGAATAGATAGATTAGGTATAAATTAGGTATAATTTAGGCGAAATTTAGGTATAATTTGACTCGACTTTAGTTTTAAAATGTACATCCTGTTTGAAGAACACCAATATGAAAGCCGGCTTGTCGAAAAGGTCTTGAAGGACATCTACGTTCTGCAGGACGTCAACAAGAAGGTGAGCGTGCAGTATGTGGGGTATTTCTACAATCCGCATCTGCATGACTGCGTGTTCATACTTCCCAAGGTGCTGCTGACGGAGCAGGAAACGTTGGTCGGAATTGACCTGCCCACAGGCGAGCAGGTCAATCCAGAGCAGGTACTGACACCAAAGGGACAGAAGAAACTAAGCAAGGAATATCGTAAGTTTATCTACGAATTTTCTGTCTGGATATATCGTGCACTCAGCGTTTTTTATAAGGCAAATCCTTACAGCAAGGCCATCCTGTACAAACATCTGCCGCAGGCTGGCAGGGGCAGACGCCATCAGGCCAATACTTACCTGGATATTGTGTTGTCGCTAATCACGTTTAATCAGGAGAACAGGGACTTTGTATTGTTCACAATCAAGAACTTACATAAGGGAAACAACAAAATCAATTGGACACGAACCATCAGCCACTCACAGGCATTGGTACAAGGAGACGATGTGGTTTATCTTAATCCTGTCAACAAGAAGCGCATCATCAACTACGAGGAAGAATTATTCATTATCTTCTACAGCATACTGAACTTCCTGAATAATGAATACGGCTTCCATACACCGATTAATATTCAGTATGACCTGATAACAGGCAAGCAGTTCATCCAGTATTTGCATGGTATGGGCAAGACAAGGCTCATGCAGATTAAATATAGGTACTTCTCCGACAAAGCCCTGCAACTATGGGATTTGTGCTATGCTTTTTTTGAGAACTCGTACCGTATTGCCATCAACACCCATGCCCAGGAGTATATTTTGGCCAAGAGTTTCAACGTGGTGTTTGAGGCCATGATAGACGAACTGATAGGCACGCCACGCGACAGGATTCCTAAAGGTCTTGCAGATCAGGACGACGGGAAGCGCGTTGACCACATGTATGCAGACCTGGCCTTGACATCGGCTGATGCCTGGAAGGACAGGGAGGTATATTATATAGGAGACAGTAAATACTATAAGAGCGGACATCCTCTGACTTCGGAATCCATATATAAGCAATACACCTACGCGAGGAACGTGATACAGTGGAATGTCAACCTTTTTGCTGATGATGACGCGCGATTTGACAAGAGGGAAAAGGATGCACGCAACCAAGATAAAAAGCATTTCAACAATATTCGTTTGCAAGACAAATCCCTGACGGAGGGATATGATATAATTCCAAACTTTTTTATCAGCGCTTTTGTCGATAAAGGCCACAGGTATAATGATGGAGAGAACAACATTCGCAAGCATACAAAAAACGGAGAGCATTGCACGAAGGTTTCTTTCCAGTTTCCAGACAGGCTCTTTGACCGAGATACGCTTTTTCTCTCTCAATATGATGTGAATTTTCTCTATATACTATTCTTGTACGGTCGTAATAAATCCAACGAGAAAACATTGTGGAAACAGCATGTACGGAAGATTTTCCGTGACGAAATACGTGCCGTAATAGAGAAAGAATTCAAAATCTATGCTATGCGTGCCAGATTAGGGGTGGACGGGGCGCTATACCTGCAACAGCATTTCTATGAGCTGAATGGTCGGGTATTCCAGCCTTACGGAGAAGGTAGGGAAATGTATTTTGCATACGCCCGTCCTCAGAAGAATTTGGAATGTACCCAGCAGCAATATGACGACCTGTCTAAGTACTTTGTCATTATGGAATGTGGTATGGGAAAGGATCCTCAGGAGGAACTGAAATCCAAGGTCGATGCAGAAATGAACAAACCAGTCGTTGCTCATCAATGGTTGACACTACACTATCTGGAAAGAAACCTCGATGCAGGTATCATGGTGGGCTATTACAGGTCCGAGGAGCACTTGAAATGGATAATGGGCAACAATGACAAGGGAAGTCTTGTGTACAACGTGCGGCTAAAGTTAAAAGGTCAAGAACCAAGAGACGGTGCTCACTCTGCAGATTTTTATAAGAAGAAAAATGTTCAGTTCGTTATTCTTTATACTGATGGCGTGGAGAAAACAGGAGAGTATCATGTGTTCCATGTAAAGGATACCGCCAGTAAGGTAACAGAGGATCGTATGAAAGACACATGGTATCCATTCGAAGTAAAAGGTCCACATTTCTTCTATCGCTTTGACGAGGAGATAACGTTGGGAAAATTGGATGTAGCAAGGCTGCTCAATGCACTTAAAGCCAAACTGCTCTCTGAAGTCGGAGCGATTTCCCCGGAAGAACCGTTATTTTCAACAGCTAAGGATGTCTTGAACTACCGTACAGGATTCTGAAATAACAGGTTATGAGCAATGATGTCTCCCCGCAACGCCATGCCAACATGGCCGCCATCCACGGCAAGGACACGAAGCCGGAGATTATGGTTCGCCGTTGGCTGTGGGGGCATGGGTTCCGCTACCGGCTCAACCATCCGCGATTACCTGGCAGGCCGGATGTCGTACTCAGGAAATACAGGACATGCATCTTTGTCAACGGATGCTTTTGGCATGGGCACATGGTTGACTCCCAGCCAGGGAAAGGCATGGGAGGAACAGCAGGTCCGGCAGAGACAGGCTCAGGTGGGATAGAGAGTTCTTCATGCTGCAAGATTCCTAAGACCAACAGGGACTTCTGGGTAGGTAAGATAATGCGCAACCGTGAGCGTGATGCCAGGGTACAGCAGGAGCTTTCCTCAATGGGCTGGCACTCCATTACAGTATGGGAGTGTCAGTTGAAGCCGGCTGTCCGTGAAGAGACCCTGGAATCACTCGCCCTCACCCTATACAGGATATTCCTCCGGGATCACAGGGCCAAAGGCAATTGTAAACGCCGCAGGAAACCGTCTACATGATAAAGGCGGAATCCCATTTCTGAATTTATCATGCCGTGATTGCCGGACGGAATCTTTCCTATTAAGCCTGTCGTGTTGGATATAGTGCTTTTATGAGCAGTCATGGTAAATCTTTTTCATGCGTTCAGAGTCCCTTCGGTTGTAATGCTTTTTCAGGGATGCATGACTTGTGCCGATAAATATTTTCGATGTGGTTTTTGTGGGTTTGTGCATTCTATTTCGTATCTTTGTGTGGTAATTGTTATTTAGATATTGTTGCAATGGACAGGGTTTTGGTTACGGGAGCCAGTGGTTTCATCGGGAGTTATATCGTCAGCCAGGGGCTGGAACTGGGGTATGAGGTATGGGCCGCAGTGCGCAAATCGAGCTCGCGTGCATACCTGAAGGACGAGCGTATAAAGTTCGTCGAACTGAGTCTGGACAGCGAGGAGCGTCTGGTCCAGGAGTTGCAGGCCACTGGAGTGAGGTTCGACTACGTGGTACATGCCGCAGGGGCGACTAAATGCCTGAGGGAGAGTGACTTCTACAGGACCAACACAGAGGGGACGAAGAACTTGGTGAATGCACTGGTAAGGGCGGACATGGTGCCGAAGAGGTTTGTGTTCGTAAGTTCGCTTAGCGTGTTTGGCGCGGTGCGCGAGGAGCCGGTGCGCAGACGACGTAAGGGATACGGTACTGGCGATACTATCGCGGAGGATGAATCTATATACAGCCCGATTCTTCTGACAGATTCCCCGCGGCCTAATACGGCGTACGGTCGGAGCAAGCTGGCTGCGGAGGAATTCCTGCGTGGGCTGGATGTAGGGAAGTTCCCGTATGTGATTTTGCGTCCGACTGGAGTGTACGGACCCCGGGAGAAGGATTATTTTGTGATGGCTAAAAGCATCGCAGGGCATACGGATTTTGCCGTGGGGTATAGTCCGCAGGAGATAACGTTTGTGTACGTGATGGACGTGGTGCAGGCTGTCTACAGGAGTATGACTGCCGAGGCAGCCGTGGGCAAGGCTTATTTCCTGAGTGACGGCAGAGTGTACAACTCAAGGAGGTTCAGCGACCTGCTGCAGCGTGAGCTTGGTAATCCGTGGGTGCTGCACGTGAGGGCTCCGTTATGGTTTTTGCGAGTGATTTGCTGGTGCGGCAATATGTGGATGCGTATTACGGGCAGGCTTACGGTGCTGAACAATGACAAGTTCAACATCCTGTCCCAGCGTAACTGGCGTTGTGACATCGGGCCTGCAAGGCATGATCTGGGCTTTGTGCCCGAGTGGTCGCTCGAGGATGGCGTCAGGTCCGCCGTGCGATGGTACAGGGAGAACGGATGGCTATAGGATTCGGCGCGGGAAGCCATGCCGCTTAGGGATTTTTGGGGGGCGTTATGAAAAAAGAGAGGGAATGCCCTTAAAGTGAACCCCGAAAGTTTTTGTCTGACTTTCGGGGTTCACTTTACACCTGGGCGCTCCCTATTGTGCCCTGTGGTTTATGTCCTGTCTCTTGGCTATACCAGGCGACGTATGATGTCCTCGCGGTCACCGGGTAGGTAGTCGATGACAGGAATCTCTATCATTGTGTAGGCTCCGGGCTGCTGCTTGACGCTGGCACGGGCTGCGTTTACAAGTACCTGTGCAGTGAGGGCAGGGTTGTTTATCTTCATGTTGAACTCGAACAACTGGTTGTGCGTGGTACCGCTGACACCTTTGCGTACGAGGTTGACTCCGTGCCCCACGTCGTTTAGCGCGTCGACGCTGTCTACGGCAAAGACATGAGTCTCGTCGCTGGCAAAGTAAGGATCGGCCTTGATGTCTGCCGTGACTTGGTCAAGGTCTGCACCGTCTTGGAGCTCGACATATACCATGCGGCGGTGTATGCCTTGCCCTACCGGTATGGTCAGTGAGAGAGCGTCGCGTACGCCAGCCTTGGACTTGACGCATACGCTGTGGCCCATGCTGCGGCCGGGGCCGAAGTTTGTGTATGTGATGCCTTTTGGGGCGAGAGATTCGATGAGCGTGCGTACGACCGAGTCTGAACCCGGATCCCATCCGGCCGAGATTATGCTTACACGGCCGGCCTGCTTGGCAGCAGCGTCCAGTGTGCGGCGCAGCTCTGGTATCTGTGTGTGAATGTCGAAGCTGTCTACGGTGTTTATGCCCAGTTTTAGGCACTGTAGCGCGTATTCCTGGACCGAGCGTGTGGGAGTAGCGAGGATGGCAACGTCTACGTGGCCGAGTTCCTGGATGTTGCTGACTACATTGTAGTCTGCGAGCTGTGCCGGCTTGTCCTTGGCTCCGGCACGGCGTACTACGCCGGCGATTTGCATGTCCGGGGCAGCCTGCAGGGCCTGCAGGGTGTACTGGCCGATGTTGCCATAACCTACGATGGCGACTGAAATCTTGTTCATTTTGATTGCTTTTTGTTGTTATTGGGTGCAAATGTATGACATTTTGCTCAAAAATACAAACATTTTGCTAAAATTCTGTTATCGGCCGTGTGGTTTGCAGATGCCGTGTACGGGGAATTTTTGTTTTGTAAATATTTGTAATGTTTACTATTATATAGTATATTTGTACCCAAAACACGGAAGGATTCTCCTATTGGCATTGATTTGTCTATGCTTACTATGTCTTTGTTTTAATGTAATATATAGAATTTATGGAATTTAAGAATCTTGAGTTGGATTTCAAGGGTAGTACTTGGAAACATGAGATTGACGTGCGCGATTTCATTCAGCACAACTATGAGCCGTATGCTGGTGACGAGTCGTTCCTTGAGGGACCTGCTGACAGTACAAACAAGCTTTGGGCCAAGCTGACGGAGATGTTCAAGGTCGAGCGTGAGAAGGGCGTCTATGATGCTGAGACTAAGCTGCCTCAGAGCATCGATACCTACGGCCCTGGATATATCGACAAGGACCTCGAGACTATTGTCGGTATACAGACCGACGTGCCTCTGAAGCGTGGCATCTTCCCCAAGGGCGGCATCCGTATGGTGGAATCAGCGCTGAAGGCATACGGGTACGAGCTGGATCCTGCTACTAAGATGATCTTCACCAAGTACCGCAAGACTCACAACGAGGGCGTGTTTGCTGCATACAACGATGATATCAAGGCAGCACGTCATGCACATATCATCACGGGTCTTCCTGATGCCTATGCGCGTGGCCGCATAATCGGCGACTACCGTCGTGTGGCACTGTACGGAACGGCCAACCTGATTGAGGAGAAGAAACGTTTCCACAAGCGTATCGACATCCAGGAGTTCACTGAGGAAATAGTTCGTTGCCGTGAGGAGATTACGGATCAGATCAACGCCCTGAGGGAATTTGAGCGCATGTGCGCCGGATATGGCTTTGACGTGACTCGTCCGGCACGTAATGCAAAGGAGGCCATACAGTGGACGTACTTTGCCTATTTGGGAGCCGTTAAGGACCAGGATGGCGCCGCAATGTCCATCGGCCGTATCTCCTCATTCCTGGATTGCTATATCCAGCGAGACCTGAAGAGAGGCGTCATCACCGAGGCACAGGCCCAGGAAATGATTGACCACATGGTGATGAAGCTGCGCATCGTCAGGTTCCTGCGTACTCCCGAGTATAACGATATCTTCTCCGGCGACCCGATCTGGGCAACCTGCTCTATTGCAGGTATGGGTATCGACGGACGCAATATGGTTACTAAGACAGACTATCGCATCCTGCACACGTTGTACAACATGGGCCCGTCGCCAGAGCCCAATATTACTATATTGTGGTCGGCCCGCCTGCCCGAGGCATTCAAGCGCTATTGTGCCAAGGTGTCGATGGATACGAGTGCTGTGCAGTACGAGAATGACGACCTGATGCGTCCTGAGCTGGGTGACGACTATGGTATTGCATGCTGCGTGTCACCGATGAAGATAGGCAAGCAGATGCAGTTCTTCGGTGCGCGTGCCAACCTGGCCAAGTGTATGCTCTATGCTATCAACGGCGGTCGTGACGAGATGCACGGTGACCAGATTGCTCCGCGTTTCCGTCCCATAGACGGCGACTATCTGACATATGAGGAGTTCTGGCCGCGCTTTGACGCCATGATGCGATGGCTTGCCAAGACGTATGTGAATGCACTGAAGATTATCCACTACATGCACGACAAGTACGACTACGAGGCATTTGAGATGGCCTTGCATGACGGTGACGTGCAGCGTACTCGTGCCACTGGTATCGCCGGTATCTCTATCGTGGCGGACTCTATAGCAGCAATGAAGAACTGCAAGGTACGCATCATCCGCGACGAGACAGGCCTTGCCGTGGACTACAAGATAGAGGAGGGCGAGTATATTCCGTTTGGCAACAACCACGACGAGACGGACCAGATAGCCGTGATGATTACAGAGAAGTTTATGGAGTACCTGCGTCAGCACCGCACGTATCGCGACGCTGTTCCTACTCAGTCACTGCTGACTATTACATCCAACGTGGTATATGGTCGCAACACAGGTGCTACACCTGACGGCCGCAAGGCAGGCGTACCGTTTGCTCCGGGTGCCAACCCGATGAACGGCCGCGAGGTCAAGGGAGCCGTTGCAGCACTGGCCTCTGTCGCCAAGCTTCCGTTCCACCATGCCAAGGACGGTATCTCGTTCACGTGGGGAATCTCGCCAAGTGCTTTGGGCAAAGAGCGCGAGGAACGTGCGGACAACCTGGTCAACCTGCTGGACGGCTATTTCACCTCAGACGGCGGACAGCATCTTAACGTCAATGTCTTTGACCGCGAGCTGCTTATTGATGCCATGAACCATCCCGAGAAGTATCCGCAGCTCACTATTCGAGTTTCCGGCTATGCCGTTAACTTCGTGAAGCTGACGCGCGAGCAGCAGCTGGATGTTATCAGCCGTACGATCAACACTTGTATGTAACGCCGTGGCGTAGTTACATATAGGAGAAAGTGGCACCTGCACTCGTGTAGGTGCCGTTTTTTTGACTATTCCAGTCTGCCGGATATCTGTTTCTGATATAATTTATATAAATTTGCATCGCAAATCCGACGTTATTAATACATGATTGCCATGGAGAAGAAAAATCAGTGTGGAGAGTTTGAGTTCAGGGGCGTTTCACTTAATGGATTCCTGATGATGGCAATAGATCTATGCCTGTGGGTATTGACGGTTTATGTGCTGGCCGTGGCAATCATGCAGTCTCCTGGGGATTTGGATTGGTTGTTCGGCGTCTTTGCAGTATTGCTTATAGCAAGTATCATTTTCAGCTGTGGCTTTTCCATGCTGGAGCCAAACGAGGCCAAGGTTATGACCTTCTTCGGCAAATACGTTGGGACGTTCCGCAGGACCGGCTTTTATTGGCTTAATCCCTTCATGGGCACCAAGAACGTCAGCCTGCGCGTGCGTAACCTTAATGCCGAGCCTATAAAGGTGAACGACAAGACGGGAAACCCGATACTGATTGGTTTGGTAGTAGTGTGGCGCCTTAAGGATACCTACAAGGCGATCTTTGATATTGACACGGACATTTCCTGCAGTGGCGAGAATGACGGCTCTGTATCTTCGGTACGGAGGATGAACAAGTTCGAGAAGTTCGTGGCAATCCAGAGCGATTCGGCCTTGCGCGAGGTCGCAGGAATGTATGCCTACGATAACGCCAATGAAGCCAACGAGGTGACCTTGCGCGACAGCTCGGCCGAGATTAACGAGGTGCTGACAGCCAAGCTGAACGAGCGCCTGGATATTTCCGGACTGGAGGTCATGGAGGCACGCATCAACTATCTTGCCTATGCACCCGAGATTGCCGCCGTCATGCTTCGTCGCCAGCAGGCCGCGGCTATTATCACTGCGCGCGAAAAAATAGTAGAAGGCGCAGTTTCCATGGTAAGGATGGCTCTGGATAAGCTTTCGGACGAGAATGTCGTGAACCTGGACGAGGACAGAAAGGCCCAGATGGTCAGCAACCTGCTTGTAGTCCTTTGTGCCGACGAACCAGCCCAGCCGGTTATTAACAGCAGTACAGTCAGTTGACAGACAATACCTACATCCTTTCAATAACGGGATCAGACAATACCGGCAGCTCGGGATTGCAGCTGGACGTCAGGATAGTCTCCGAGATGGGTTGCCATGCCCTGACGGCAGCCACTTGTGTAGTAATGCATGGAGTGGTGGACGTTCCGGCACATATTGTCCGGCAGCAGGTCGGCGAGGTTATACGAGACCGTTTCCCCCGTGCGGTAAAGGTCGGACTGCTCAGGACCCCTGAGGCAGTCGAGGCAGTTGCCAGGGAGATTGTCGGAGTACGCAGGATAGTCGTTGCCCCGGGTATTATGGCTTCGGATGGCACGAGGCTTGTCGACGATGCCACGCTCGATGTCATCCGTCGTCGTCTGTTTCCCATGGCCACCCTTCTGGTTCTCAGACAGGTCGAGGCAGAGTTGATTCTGGGCCGTGCAATTGCTACGGACGGTGATA
>AUXO015462486.1_pt1 | contig 13693 bp, 15 predicted proteins | sample 768731 | NCBI WGS metagenome assembly AUXO01 (sample SAMN02715735, study PRJNA202380) | gut metagenome | biome: sheep rumen | host: Ovis aries | place: New Zealand: Palmerston North
ACATTATAAGCCGGCACAATAACAGATATCAACTCTTTTTGTGTATTATTAACTGCATCCTTCATATAATCCACTTTTACACTCTTCCTTTATTCGCAGAACCCTCTCAAGATATGCGAATTCATTTGTTTCATCCGGTTCCAAATAGTTTCCTTCGCCCCACTCATTCCATGCGTTAATGAATACATATGAATTCTTTTCACCAACACTTTTTTTTACTGTTTCTCTTAAATAATTCTCAAACTTATCAATGCTTACGTTCTTACATAACACGCCGTCTCTTCCTCTTCTCGGTGTGTCATCATAATCCACAAACACCGTACGATACTGATGTTTATCATGTCGTCTATCAAGCATACTTGAATATATTTGATCATAGTCTATAATATTAGCCTCTGGTGTTTCCATTGAAAGCATCTCATATTTTGTTCGATTAGGTTCAAAATCAACGGTTGCATCAACCCACTTACTCATGTATGAATGATCTCTTACAGTGCTCATAGCTATTACATATACGCCATCAAATCCATCTTTTTTAGCACACTTATTCCAGTATTGTATCATCTGATTGAACTCTGGAATATTCCGAATTTTATATATAACCACAATAGGTTTATTTGATCTTTTTATGTATCTATCATCTTGAAAATACTTTCTAAAGTAACAATAATGTGCCTTCCACTCATCACGGCCTCCATAAGTCTGCTGAATAAGTATCTCCTTATCCCCACCGGCTCCATGCCATGTCTTAGTCCAAGACTCATTAGCCCAGCAAAAACAAAACCTTTGATTTATTTCCTTCATTGACCGCCATATTTCAACCGGCTTCTCTAATACCATCCTCCCATTAAACCAATAATGATATATCACAAAGCCATCTATTCCATATTCCATAGATAGCTTTGTTTGATTTTGAATTACTACCGGATTAAGCAAATCATAATAATTATTATTCAGAGGTACTCTGGGTTGATTCTGCCAATCATAATACTTCTTTGCTTTTTTTACGTTTACCCACTCAGTAAATCCCTTTCCCCAAGCATGATTGTTTTCAGGAATTATATGAAACTGAGGCAAGTACATAGCCAAAAAATCCATGTCACAAACTCCAAATAATCTCTTCTACAGAAATAATTCTGGCACATATCTTAGATGTCAACATATCTCTCACCTGATCAAATACATAAAATGGCGTCACAATTATGGCATCAACCTTAGGCAAATTTTCGTCTATTGAATAAACCCTATCAACATTGCCACTAGCACAAGCAGGATCTCGATCTATACCATATAAAACCTCAACATCGCTATCTCTAAGTCCATCAATCAAACGATTGGCCAACTCACCCATCCCATAAATTGCTATTGTATTAATTCCTTCTCCCACAAAATAATCTCGAACATTATGCCCCAAATATAATGCATTAAGCCAATGTAACAACATTAAATATGAGTGTTCAAATCTTTCCTCTCTAGTCAAAGATTTTTCCCCCTCTTTTTTCCAACTCCCACTTATAATAATTGTTTACTATATCAACATTATCTTCTTTATGATTATATTGAATTGTTCCCAAATCCACGATTTCTGATTTTTTTATTATAGGATTATTCATTACCTTTATCAGCTCATCCTTGGGTGTTATACCATCTTCTTCCATCATACTGATTTCTTTAAACTGATCTTTTGTGTATGTTCCCCAATTTAATATCTTTGTAAAAAAAATCTCATCTACACCCAAAGACTCTCCCCACTGCACAAACGGCACCATTTCTTTATAGTTTTCTTTCTGCACAACAAAATTCAACCGAAAATATCTAAGTTCTCCTCTTTTTCTTAATTTAGAAGCATATTCCATATTTTGTTTTAATTGTTCAAAATTGCCATTCTTTCGTATTTTTTCGTATGTTTCCTTTGTAGCAGCATCAATTGAAACTGTCAACATATACTTACAATTTTTATCTTTTGTCAATTCTACCCAATGTTTTTCATCAAATAATGTACCATTTGATAACAACCGAAAATACTTAGGTTTACATCTTGGATCAGTATAAATCTCTCTGTATGATTTACTCATAAATACTTCTCCATCTCCGGCCATAACAATAAATTTACAATGCTCTAAATATTCTTCTTTAACTTTTTCTCCTATTCTTTTAATTATTTCTAACTCAGTTCCTTTCGCAACTGTTGTGCAGTCTCTACATGTAGAACACGCCAGATTACATGTATAATCATGTCCTATTTCAAGAACTTCCGGATACTCAGTCATCTTATTGTATTCCTCTTCTATATACTCTGTCACTGAAGAAGACGCACCCACAAATAGCGGGCACATGCTTTTATCACAAAACGTATATGTTTTATTAACTATCGAGAGACACATAATTTTATGAATGTTAGAATGCCATAATTCATATATACCTTTGTCGAAAATATTGTCAAGATTCTCTTTTACGAACACTGTGCAACAACATCTTGTGTCTCCTCGATGTAATATTTCCAAATGATTGAGCATTGTGTTGCAAGTAAGATTATAGTGTATTTCATTAAAAATAGTTTTTTTTAGCATCCTTGACGGCATCGATATAAGTTTTTGATAACTAATATAATCATCATTTACTTTAAGGCCTTTGCTTTCAATTTGTTGGCAAATACTATCTTTTCTATCGACTGCTATAATAATATACATATTATTCCAATTATTAATCTGTTCAGGATGCACTACTTCTATGCCACAAAATGCATCAATGTTCTTATTATTGTCGATATAGAATTTAGGAACAACCTCTCCACATTCATCATGCAATAAATGTGCCATCTTTCCCGTTCCCCATATGACAATATCTCGATCTTCCGGCAATACTATTTCATCTAGCAAACAAAAAAAATCTTCCTCAAAGTAATAATCTAGACCTCTAATAAAGCCTTTTTCTATTAATACTTCCTCTTTTTTAGACTTATCAAAATCACAAAGTATCAGCTTCCCTCGTAATTCATCCGATATTTCTAAATCGCCCGATATCGTCCTTTCAACACTAATCCAATCAAATATATAGCGAAAATCCCGTTCTACACGATTGCCTCCCCATATAACCCAGTTTTCTCTTTTCACCTCGTATATTGTTTGCATAAATGCTCCTTAATGACTTTAACTATCATCTCTCCCCATTCGCCAGCGCCAAAAATATACAAAGGCTTTTTTTTATTCCTTTCTGTAAAATCAATTAGCGCGCACATGGGCTTGTATTCAGAAACCATCTCGCACAGAAAGCTATCATCTTTTGTCAAATTATACATTATTCTGTTTGAATATATTTTGCGAGACCTTTCATCCATTAATCTGTTATATACTTTTCGCGTCGTCTTAAAATAATCCATTGGTTGCCTCTTATTACTTTTTTAGTCAATTATTTTTTTAACATTTCCCAAGTTCAAAACACCTATTCTATAAAAGAATCTTTATGACTTTCCCCAAAACATATTCTGGTTCAAAATCACCTTCGTAACAATAGTTACCAACTGGTTTCTTTATCCACTCAGCATTTATATCATTAGGATCTTTGAAAACTTGCATATTCTTATCAGAATAATACCTCTTATCAACAACCGATTCATCATTTATAAGCAACTTTTTCCCATACACAACAGCTTCCGCGTACCTAAAAGATGTTCGATTATATCCATCACATATTTCCAAAATACACTTACTTGACAAAATATCTTTCACAATCTCATCATATCCTACATATTTGTCAACATATATTAATCCACACTCATTTATTTGATTCTCCTTCGCAACACCAAATAGTATAAATTTACACCTTATACCATTCTCTACAAGTTTTTTAAAAACATCACATATAAGCCGATATCTATTTTTCACATTCCCGACAAAAAAAACATCTATTATCTCATTATCACAAGCTTCTAATTGATACTGTGGATAAAACTGCGAGTAATATAAAAACCCATATCTTTCCGCATCTCCACTATGATACGTATAAATGACATCAAATTCAGATTTGAGCCGTTGCACTCCTCCAAATTGCCCTATCAATGTCGGTATGCCATATTCCATGTCATCGCAAGGATTACACATCCAAAGCATATATTGGGATTTTGTGTAGTTTTTTTTCAACTCATTATAGATTCCATTCCGTATCATCCTTATTAAATCATCACTCAAAATAATGAATACTATTGGTTCATTCGATTTTTCCGCTATTGTCGTTGTATCATTTTGTTCCATTATTCTCAATGTCAGGAAACTGTAATTAGCTGAAAGTCCTCTAAAAACATATGAAAAAAAATTATCTTCCCTTACTGTAGTAATAAAAACATTCTTATATCCAAAAACTCTCGGCAAGATGTATTTTCCGTTAAGTTCACCCGGAAGAATAATATCTTCTCTTCTAACGCTATATACACTTAATAACATTTCGATGATTTCTGAATTATCCTTGGGTGTAACAAATACTTTTTCATAATCATATTGAGTTATTTCATCAATATGACCTATCTTTATACCGCAAACACAATCTCCGTATCTATATTTATCAACTATACCTACAATTTCAAGCTCATCTAATATTGCATTTTTTAAAAAAGCCACACAGTTTTCACCGCACCCATAAATCAACACCCTTTTTTTTGTCATCACAACTCATCCCTTAATACAATTATATAGAAGGCCTGCTTGATATCGCAGAAACATACAAATCTAGTGTCTCTATTTCATTTTCATTACATATTACTTGATGTTCACCCTCCATTTTCTCTTTTGCAATTTTTCTAAATCTATCTCTACTATGCTCATTAAACACTATTTCTTTTTCACAAACATCTAAAGTGTATGCATCAATCTCTAACATCAATTTGTTCTCTAAATCTATTGTGACAATTTTACTATTGTCATTCCCAATTACCGCTGTGGCTCCATAGCATTCTCGTCGCATCACTTTATCCGATTCGCCACAAGTATAAATACTATTGATTTCTCCGCTTTCTGTATTCACGCATCTAATCGTATTGTCTAGGTATGGAAATGTCAACCACCCTTTATCTGTAAATCTAGTTCTCAAATATGGTAATGCACTATATTGATAATCAATTTTTATATTACTTTTTTTAATAATTCTTCCTTTCATATCATATATTGCCATTATAACATTCTCTTGTGTGTCGGAGCATAAAACATGTATTTTATCATCACAAATGTACATATCATGTTTAACCCATTCTTCTGTTCCTGTTCCCAAAGGAAGAAATGACACATTCTCATTTTTATCAATTACAATTATGCCATTTCGATACATTAAAAGGTATAATTTTTCATTATATATTGAAGGTATACCCCAAAACCAATCTTCGTTTTCTTTAAGCGCCTTGAAGCCTACTGCTTTTTCTTTCATATCCAACACCGAAGAAATACCCTTTTTCTTAAAGCTATACTTATAAACCAACGAAGTTGTTCCATATATGTATAATTCATCAGCAAAAAAAACAGCACCAGTACAAAGACATTTATTCTTTTCATCTGTCAAAATCATTTTTTCTAGTTTTTTCTTGCATAAATCATATATATATATAACATCAGAATTATATGGAAGCAAAAACAAAAAACCCCTGCTATAGCAAAGAATTCTACATTCATTATTTATATTAGGCACAAAAAACAAACAATCCATTTGCCCTGACGAGCAATCTATTTCCGTCACAAACCCTGTCTTTTCAGCATAAAACCATATTTTCTCCCCATTAGTTACCATTTCAATATTATATAACATATTATAATTAATCATTTCTTCCTCTTCCTTGTTATTTATTATTTATGTGCTCTAATTATTCCCTTTCTAAGCTTTGTAGATACCGAAACCTGTCTTGTTTTATATGGAAACCACATATAACCATTTGAAGTATAATAATTCAATTCTTGCTTATGCAACTCATCTTCTATAAGCTGTTGATCAAAATCACTATGATAACAACACACAGCCATTTTTATATTAGGTGAATTCATTATAGTTTTTGAAGCACCAATTAAGGCCTCATGCTCACACCCTTCGATATCCATTTTAACGAAATCTACTTGAGCTTGTACAATTGAATCTATAGATGCCATAGCACCTTCATCGTAGTCAACAATATATTTATTAATAATCTTGACCTTATCTCTGTACTTTTCAAATGTATAATTCAATGCTTCAACCCACAATGGATCTGCCTCTATTATATATATTTGTTTTGCCTTTTCAACTACTTCAACAGAAAAAAAACCTTCAGCAGCACCCACATCAATAACTACATCCCCTTCATTAACCTTAATTCTTTCGTCAGTATACTTGTGTGGTGACTTTTCATCTTGCTCCACCAAAATCCATCTATAATAATCTAAAACCTCTTCCTTATTTTTTAACTCCCTCGAAAAATACATATTTAACCCATTATGATTAATATAGAAAAGACCCGATTCTTTATCCTTGTTTACCATAATACAATAATCTTTATACTTCTCAGGAAATTCATAATTAAATATAGAAAGGGAATGCATTTTTAAATAATTAACAACCTCTTTTATTTCTTCATCTTTAGAGTCCTTATATCTTTTAATAATGCTTTGTTTATAAAAATAATACTTGTCTTCTAGTTTGTCACCCAGCGTTTCATCCATTTTGCTTACTTGTTCACGTATATCGTCATATTTGTCAGTAAGAACCACTATGCTATCAACATCATCCTTCCACAACATTATTCTCTCTGGAGAATGTATTTCCATGTCAAAAAAGTATTCTCCCTGAACATTTTTATTATTATCTACTACCCCAAGAATAATATATTCTAGAAGCGTTTTACACTCTCCCAGTATTTCATTTGCAATCTTTCCTGTTCCCCAAATAACTATTTTTTTCATATATTTATAATCTCTTCTCAAAGCCATTACCAGTTCATTTTAAAAGCGTTTCCAATCAACCCTGATAGCGCAACAATCGGAACATTTGTGTTTTTTCTAAGTATGTTATATATATCCTCTAAATAATATTCGGCAGTCACAATTATCGCATCCACATCGGGTATTAATTCTGTCGGTTTTATTAGTACAAATTCTCCCAATACATACGGCGATTGATCTATGACACATTTTACTTCTATTCCACCATGAATCAATTCATAATATAATCTTTCGCCCAACTCTCCCATTCCATATATTGCGACTCTCTTATAGTTTTTTTCTCTCATATATGGTATGAGGCTTTTCCCCTTTTGTTCCTGTGAAAACCATATATCCATTATACGATAGTATAATTTTGTTTTTTCTAATTCTTTTTTTATTCTTTCATTTTTATCCATTGCTTTTGCCTATTTCTTAAATCGTCCTTTTCGTTTCTTAAAAAGCGATATAATCAGAAATGCCTTATTACCGGCTTTAATACTTCCTTCATTTCCTTTTTATTTTTTATTTGATCAAACCCAAACATATACTCTCCCCATTCCAGCTGAGCCGACATATTCCTAAAGCAAGGATCATTGCACATACTATAAAATTCTTCTAACCTATCTCTTTCTATCAAACTTTCATCAAGCTTGTCAACATTATTAAATCCATTCTTATCTTGTCTAAACTCCAATTCTAAATCTTTTACAACATACACTGGTTTTCTCATATGTATTGCATATTGCAATCCTGTAGTATATGAATTTGATATAACAGCATCAGATAACATAAAAATCGTCTTAAGTTTTTCGAGAAAAAACTTATTTGCTTCATTACCCGCACTAACCACAGTGTACCCTTTCTTTAGATATTGCTCATGATAGTCGCACAAAACATCATAAAAATATATACAAACCATAACCGTATCAAAAGATTCTCGCACCCTTTCTATTTCTTCCATGAAACTATTCATACAAAAAATGGGTTTATACCCTTCTATTCCATGTGTGGGAAACACCAATAAAGTTTTTCCCAACTTCTTTTTTAATTCTATTAAACTCTTACTAGAATAACAGGATTTTGCATATTGAATATATGGTCCAATTTTTATTACTTTCTTGTCCGAAATTCTATTTATGTTGCTTTCATTATATGAACTATTTGTTATTATATAATTTGAACAATTAGTATGCTCCTTTGCTGTCACAAATCTCGCAGAAATCGACAAGCCATGTTCAATAGGGCATGTTATACATGTCTTTTCTACATCTTCATTTATATATTTAAGTAATGAATAAGCAACTCCATAAGCACCATTCTGGTATTTATTATTAATCTGAAGAAGGTTATCTTTGTCTATATTAAATATATCCCATTCTCTCTTTATATAACACATAACATTTCTACTATTCCAATCTGCATTTATAGTCGTCGAAGCATAACACAAACGCAAAATGTACACTTTTTTAATACATTTTTTATTCAAATCTAGTAAGCATCACACTGTAAACTTATTTATACGATACATCGCAATTATAATAAGGTATAATTTTTGCCCCAAAACTCAACTTAAAATCCCCTCTATATGGACTATTTACACCAACAAAATCAAACATCTTTATGCCTCGATTCTTCATCAACTTCATCTGTTCAACCAATAACAATGTGCCACCTCCTTTTTTTCTGTGAACTGGATCATTCGCACCAAAAAGATAATAAGCAAATCCCTTATCATAAACTATAAATGTTGCATCATATATCTCTCCTTCAGGATTAGAAGCATACCACAATTCTCCCTCTCCCGTTTTTATGAGTCCGTCAACAATACTTTCTACCATTGTTATAATATTCTCGTCTAATTGTATACCTTGTCTTAAAAATGTTTTAATATACAATTCGATAAACGGTCTAATATCCTTTGATTTTATAGCCAACAAATTATATCTTTCTTTACTATACCTATAATCAAGACGCCTTCCTTTACTAAGTGTTGTTACTATATTATCCTCAAAACAATCTTTCACAGCCGTATATCTTATATTTATATTATATTTCCCCAGATTTGGCTGATGATAATGATGCCACTGAACAGACCTAATATCTTCCACTAAAAAACCATTACTAAACGCCACATAATCATAAACAGAACTATCATATAGGTGATTTAGCAACAACTCTGTTGCTTCTAAATTCTTGTGATAGCACGAGTATTGTTCCTCTAATTTCGAATATATTAGCCCTTGATATGGTGCAAATGGAACAGTGCATGACGGATGCCCCGTCTTTTTAGATATAGGTATGCATAACCCAACATATGGTATTTCCTTTTTATATACAATATAATTGTCAGATAAGTATCCTACCCACGACAAATACTCTTTTCTTGTAAAAAAGGTAGGTTGATTAGCACTTTTTATTAACTCATCCCAATCCGACAAATTATTTTCATTAACTTTTTCAACATTATATATATTACTCATAACTCAACTATTAATACTTTTCAATCAATTTAACCTTTATTAATTGTTTTACGCAACGTTCTGTTGATCTACCATCGCTCCAAAAAGGTAAAAATTTATTATTTTTCATATCCATATTTTTTAATTCTCCAACTAGTCCTTCCAATGTAGTCAACTTCCTTGTTATCCCAAGCTTATTCGTAATACATCCATCTTCGGCCTTCAATCCGGGCTGATAACTTATTACATTCCCCCCCATCAACGCACATTGAAGCAACGCCATCGTACTCATCCCAATAATATACTTATATCTAGCACATATATTCTCTAGACTCATATCGACTTTTATCTTAGAGTATTTTTCTCTAAACTCTAATGCGTCCTTAGGATGAAATTTTACATCAAGATGTATCCCCATATCATCAGTAACTTTTATCAATTCATCCATCACACTATATTCCGTATACCCCAAACTATTACCATATAAAACGGATAGTGGTTGTGATAAAAAAACTGCGTCGTTACCTTCACATACAATATGTTTATCTATATATTTATCAAGCCCTGGAGACCCCGTTATTCTAATTATCTCAGGTGGCACTCCATCTTCTATTGCTTCCTTCTTCGCCAGTTCATCCATCACAAAATAATAATCTGGAAAAACATAACCCTCCTTAAATCTAAACCTCTCTTTATAATTGCTCCAATAATCCAAGATAGCTACAGTCTTTATTCCTTTTTCTTTACAAAAAGCAATAGCTGATATTTCAATCTCTGAATGCCAACTAGTTCCCGTAACAAGTATATAATCACAACATTTTGTCCCTAGCATTTTCAAAACATCTTCTTCATTCACTCTATAAGCAGGCTCTTTTTTCGCTGCACTTCCTGTCAAAAGAAGTTCTACTACATAACCTCCTTGTCGCATACGCTTAAATAAAGGCCATATTACATCAAGCCCACCGGGATCATTTGCTAAAAACACTATTTCATTCATATTTATTCTTTATCTCTTCTCGATAATTCCATATTTTATCAATCGCTTCAAAAAAAGCATATATATCGATTTCTTCAAAAGGATGCCGACATATATCAGCCGTCAAAAGTTCCTTATAATGCATTCGTTCAACAACTGGGCAAATACCTTTCTCATAATTCTGGGTCAGATTATCTATAAACGCAAACGGATAAGTCGTGTCATTAAAAACATGCTTATGCTTATAAATATTCATAAGATAGATTGGTTTTACATATCCCACACCAAGAGGGAAACCCTCTGCTGCCATGGCCGACGCAAAAACATTACGGCTAATTCCCCATATATCTTCATTGAATTTAAATGGATAAACATAGTATGAATGAGTATATCCCTTCGGTATTGTAACTCCCTTAAATCCATTTCTCTTTCCAAATTCTTCACTTATAATGGATGCTAAATGTCTCCTTTTTTCTAAAAACCCATCTAATTTTTTCAACTGCTCAATCCCAATTGCAGCATGAATCTCACTCATTCGCAAATTGCTACCAACAGCTATTGTCTCCATGTCGTCTTCTTCATCAAGAATCACTTCTCCATGATTCCTAACTAATTGACATTTTCGCGCTAACTTTTCATTGTCTGTGAGAATTATTCCTCCCTCGCCACTATGAATAATCTTGTGATAATTGAGACTAAATACACCTATGTCTGCTATTGTTCCTGCCTCTTTTCCGTCAATCGTCGCCCCCGGTGCCTGTGCATTATCTTCTATCACATACAAATTATGCTTCTTTGCAATCTCCATAATTCTCGGCAAATTGCTCGGCAACCCAAAAATGTTCACAGTAAGTATAGCCTTTGTGTTAGGAGATATCCACCTTTCTATCTCTTCCGGATTCATTGTGTATGTATCAGGGTCAATATCTACAAAAACCGGCACTGCACAATTCATAAGAATTGCAGTTGCAGATGCCGTCATCGTATATGGAGACACTAGCACTTCATCCCCCGGCCCTACTCCACACGCAGCAACAGCAATCTGGAGCGCTGTTGTTGCCGAATTAACAGAAATAGCAAATTTTGAATGAAATCTGTCACAAAAGTCTTTTTCAATTTCTTTTACTTTAGGTCCACCTAGAAATTTGTCGCCCGAGTTGGCCAAAAAAGCAGACAAACATCCTGATTCCATGACATCGTCAACAGCTTTTCGTTCCGCTTCTCCCATTGTACTCATCCATGGGATGGGATTATCTCTTACTGGCTCTCCACCTAGAATTGCACATTTACTCATTGTTAAAGCTCCACCATTCTTTTTTTATCATATGATTCTTCTAATGCTTTAGCTACCTTTAATGCATATATCGCATCTTCTATTGTACAAAAAGGTTCTTCTTTGCCTTCTAGAACATTGTATATATTCTCTATAGCATTCTTAATACATGAATCCGCCAACAATTCCTTATATTCAGATAACAATGTCAGCTCTTTAAATCCTTGAAACAAGTGGTGTTGCGTTGTCCCATAATACTTAACATCATCTCCACTATTCCGCATTTCAATCTTGCCATTTGTTAAGTATAAGTCAATATCAAACTGATAATAATTCTTATCATTAATGGCTTCCGCATATCCAGTCACACCATTATCCTGTTCAAACCAAAAATCAAAAGTCTTCTCCGGATAGGATGATGTCAATGTTTCTCCAAGTGTGAGCACTTTCTTTATAGAGCTATGGGTCCACATTTTTAAAAGATCAAATAAATGCGTGCCCGTATTATATATACCTCTTGTATATCTTATATTTATCTTCTTAAGCTCTCCTAATTCACCTGAATTAATGACTCCCCCCACTTTTCGTAAGCCAACATTCCAACGTCTTGATATGTTGGGAACTATTATTGTATTGGTTTTTTCAAGTGCTCTTTGCAATTTTCCAACTTCATCAAGACTACTTACTATTGGTTTTTCACATATTATTATTTTACCAACACGAGCATTGAGCAGTTTTATCATTATATCAAGGTGTGTTGACGGTGGCGTACATACGCTTACGACATCTACATCATCCATATTTCCATTTATTAATGCTTCTTCTAGGCTAGAATAATAGGTCGCTTCTGAAGACGCATCATGTAATGATTGCTTTTTTCCTTGTAACGGATCAATGCCACACGACAACTGAAAACCATCTGACATTTCGTAGGCATATATGTGAGTTGATGGATGTGGTCTCTGTTTCTCACGGTCGTACATTAATCCTATATTTCCTAAGCCAATTACTGCCACCTTATATTTATATTCCATTAACGATATTTCTTTCTTATTCATTCCTATTAATTATTTTTATTTATCCTGCTGTGCAGAGCCTCCACTTGGAGGCGAAGATGGAGCGGAGTTCTCTGATGTTCCTTTTCCGGATTGACCTGTGGGAACATAGCCCTCTTCAAGCAATTTCACTTCCCCTGTTGGTTGATATCCATGTTTTATAAATCCTTCCGATTCCTTTAACCCATTATTTCGTATTATGTTTTCATTAGGCATTGCATAATCTCCTCTATTTTCTTTCCTTTTACTTAAGGCTTATTACGCCCCATTATGTAATTATTCCAATCTTAAGTCCATTAATTTGCGTTATTATCTATAAATTCAATATGTTTTATTGAACTAGGGTTAATCCATACCCCTTTAGTTCTCGAAACTTTTTCCCATACACCACTATCATTTTCCTTATACACGTCTTCTATATAAATATCCCTATAAGTTTCATCAGATGAAGCCATTGAAGAAGTATAGAATTTACCACGTATTATTTTTTCATTATCCATCCGTATAATAAGATATGCTCCCTCCCTTAAGTTTTTAAACACATAATCCCACGCTGCCGGAATGGGATGAGTCAATGTAACATTAAATATACGAAAAACCTTATTAAACCCTTTATATATTAGTTCTTTTGACCTAATAAAACCCAACACGAAACCAGTAATGACCCCTGTAATAATGACCGCCAACGCAACAATAACCCAATACATCGGATTATCTGATTCCATATTTTTATTCAATATCCTAAGACCCCACGAAAACCATATAACATAATTAAAAACACTATATGCTAAACATCTAAGTATCCGTATCCCTACTTCTTGTTGTTTTAATGGCATTAAGGTTCTCATGATCTCTTCTATGATATAGCCAGGCACAAGAAAGGAAAATGTATAAAAAACAACATCTGCAGAGTCTATCATCATTTATCATTATACCTCCTACTATTATATAAAGTCATAGTCTTTCTTTACCTTTTCTACAGGTTCGACTATGCTATT
>AUXO011603036.1_pt1 | contig 13692 bp, 11 predicted proteins | sample 768731 | NCBI WGS metagenome assembly AUXO01 (sample SAMN02715735, study PRJNA202380) | gut metagenome | biome: sheep rumen | host: Ovis aries | place: New Zealand: Palmerston North
TGGGGCTGTTCTATGGGCTGTTCGTTTTCTATCATCAATAATGGGGCTATTGCTGAATAACGATGTTCCCCAATTCCAGATATTTCCATCAGCTGTTCACGGTTCACAAATCCCCCGATTTCATCCCGATAATTCAATATCGCCTGCGCTAATGCTTCCCCGATTTCCGGCAAAGTACAAAGCTCCTCAAAAGTTGCTGTGTTCAGGTTCAATGGGTAGGTTACTGTCCATTCTGTTTCAGGCTGTTCGTTTTGTACCGATTCAGGCGGTTCGGTGACGGCTTCTGAAATTGAAGGCGTTTCTGAAACTCCGGCACTTGTGGGAATTGGGTCTGTTTGGGGAATTTGTTCGGGTTCTGTCATTGCATTTGTTTCTGTGGGCGGTGAGGTTAAATTCTCTGCAATGGTCTCAAAATTCGCCTGTATGGTGAGGACTTCCGTTTCTAAAATGGTTTCTGTCGGCTGGGTTTCCATTGTGTGAGAATAGGGGATAATCTTATCAAAGGATTTTTGATAATTATGGTACTGATATGCTCCGAAACTCGTCACAATTGCCCCATAAAGCCCAAATATTAGGAATATTCCGGCTTTTTTCACTGGTACTTATACACTGTCACACCTTCGAAACCGTCAAGAAGGTTGTTGATTTTCTGGAATGCTATTCCTGTTCCCTTCGCTACGCAGTGAATCGCATCTTTCGCCATCACACAATTGACACTCAATGTCCTGTGTATTAACTCCCGCAGTCCGCCTAATAATGCCCCTCCTCCGGTCAATAAAATGCCGTTTTCCGAAATGTCTCCGACTAGTTCCGGCGGTGTCTCCTCTAATACTTTCTTGATTCCCTCTATGATTGCAAAAATTTCATCCTCTACTGCGTTGAATAACTCCATTTCATTCAATTCGACTGCGTCCGGCAATCCTCTCATTACACTCCGCCCCTTGACTGTGGCGGTGATGTCCTCTCTGGGGTCGTAAAGATTGGTCAGTTTCATTTTTACCTGTTCGGCGGTCTGCTCGCCTATCAGTAACTTGTACCGCCTTAACATGTATCTCTGGATTGCATGGTCAATCTGCGTTCCGGCACTCTTGATGGAATGTGAGGTCACAATGCCGTTCATGGAAATAATTGCTACGTCCGTTGTTCCGCCGCCAATGTCTACTACCATGTGCCCTTTGGCTTTCCCGATGTTGATTCCTGCCCCTAACATGGCGGCAATTGGTTCGTCAATTAAATACGCTTTCCGACATCCTGACGAAATAATACAGTCTCCGACTGCCCTCTTTTCCAGCTCCGTGATAAAGGACGGCACACAAATAATGATTCTCGGCTTGACTAACTGCCTTCCGCATACCTTCTGCAAAAATTCACGTATCATGCATTGTGCAAGCAAATCATCTGAAATTACTCCGTTTGCAAGCGGGTGCACTACTTCTATGTATGCTGGTGTCTTGCCTATCATCTGGTATGCTTCTTTTCCTACTGCAAGTATACGCTGGGTGCATTTGTTATAGGCTATCACTGACGGTTCAGACAATACTACCCCTTTCTTTCCGTAGGTCATGACAATATTCGTCGTGCCTAAATCTATTCCAATATCTGGTGTACTCATTTTGAATTTTCCTCCTTGGTCTGATGCTGTGGGTTTTTCCAGTCTTTCGGGGGCGTTGTCGAGGCGGCGGCAATTGTCACCGTTTCTGCGCCTTTCGATTTCAACAGCTCCGCACAACGGCTTAATGTGCTCCCTGTCGTCAATACGTCATCACATAACAGGATGTTCATTCCCTCCAGCGATATTTCGTCATGTATCCCGAAACTGAATGCATTCAACCGCCGTTCTTCTGCGCTTAACTGGTGCTGTGCGTAACGTGTGGCATTTTTATAAAGCACGTCCTCACGCCATTCCAATTGTAACCGCTCTGCGATTGCTTTCGCTATCAATGTTGCCTGATTATAGCCCCTCTTTCGCTGTTTTGCGGGATGCATCGGAACTGGTATTACACAGTCATATTTTCCGTAATATATCAGGCTGTTTCTGATTCGCTCCGCCATTACTTGTCCGCTGAATACTGCAAAATTTGTATTTCTCGATTCTTTCATGTGAATAATTGCCGGTATGGTCTCGTCTGCATAGGCGGAACATACTACCGCTTTATCGTAGAAAAGCGAACGTTCTTCACAGATACAGCGCACTTTTCCGCATACATGACAGAAACTTTCAAAATCCAATAAAATTTTCTCTCCGCATTCTTCACATAATAACTCGTCCGGCAATATCACTTCACTGCACACCGGACAACGATTCGGAAACCAAAAATTCAACAAGTGCTCTTTCCAGTTCAAACAATTTCACCTGTGCTTTTTCTCAACATATCCAATAAACAGGAATAACGGTTGATTCTGCGGTTGTTCTCCGTCATTTCCTGTATCTTCTGCGGTGTTCCTATGATAATCAATAACTTCTTTGCCCTCGTTACTGCTGTGTATAACAAGTTCCGGTAACTCAATTTTTCATACTTTCCTATTAACGGCATCACAACTGCTTCAAATTCACTGCCCTGACTCTTGTGCACTGTGATGGCATAGGCAAGAGATAACTGCTCCATCATTGATATGGTGTAAACTGCAATTCGCCCCTCAAAATCAATGATGATTTCATCCTGCTTTTTATGGATAGCCAGAATTTCGCCTATGTCTCCGTTGAAAATGCCCTCGCCGTTTTCGTCATCCTTAGACCATGTAATGTCGTAATTATTCCGTGTCTGCATCACCTTGTCCCCCTCCCGAAATGTGTATTCTACTGATTTTACCTGCGCTTTTCCGGCTGTCGGGGGGTTCAGTCTCGCCTGCAATGCCTTGTTTAATTCCAATACTCCTACCGTTCCTACTCTTGAGGGGGCTATTACCTGAATGTCCTTGGTCGGAGAATAATGATAGGCTTTCGGCAACCGCCTGCATACAAGGTCAAGCAGTAACTGCATTGTCTGGGCATACTCTGTCCGGTGAAAGAAAAAGAAATCACTGTCTTTCCGTGTGATGTCGGGGAGATAGCCATTCACAATTCTGTGTGCATTCATCACAATACAACTCTGCTGTGCCTGTCGGAAAATTTCTGTCAAGGTCACTACCGGCATACATCCGCTTTGAATCAAATGCGCCAATAATTTCCCTGCTCCTACTGACGGGAGCTGGTCACTGTCTCCTACTAAAATCATTCTGCATCCCGTCTTTAATGCCCTCAATAAATTTGAGAATAACATTACATCTACCATCGACATTTCATCTACAATTAACACATCACACATGAGGGGGTTGCTTTCGTTCCGGCTGAATGTCGCCTGCCCTGTCGGGGTCATCTTGCATTCTAACAGGCGGTGTATGGTCTTCGCTTCGTATCCGGTCAAATCTGATATGCGCTTTGCGGCTCTTCCGGTCGGGGCGGATATCATCACACTGAAATTCTGCTTCCGGAAACAGTCAATGATGGCATTCAATGTGGTGGTCTTGCCTGTTCCGGGACCTCCGGTCAATATCAGCATTCCTTCTGACAATGCCGAACGTATCGCCATTTTCTGCATTTCTGCGTAGGTGATATTTTTCTCCTGACTTGATTCTTCTATCAGGCTTTCAAAATCCGTTTCCCCTGCTTTCGGGTATTCCCTCATCAATGCTATTTTATCAGCAATGTATTTTTCCGCCTTGTAATAGTTTTCAGGATAGATAAACGCTCTTTCCCCTTTGCAGTATTCTATCAAATGTTCCTCTTTGATTTCTGCGTTGTAAGCGTCGTAAAATGCCTTTTCATTGATTTTCAGAAATTCCAAAGTGCTCTTTTCCAATCGCTCTAATGGTAAACAAGTATGACCGTTTGTATTCTGATTGTGTGCCAAAATGTATTGAATTCCTGCACTCACCCGACATATGGCGGTATCTTCTATCCCCAACATGTGGGCGAATGCATCCGCTTTCTGAAATGACATTCCGATTTCTTCCCCACATAATAAATAGGGGTTCTGTTCTACCTTCTTTCGGGCACTGTCCCCCAGTACCCGATATACACGCATTGCATACCTTGATTTCACTCCGTAGCCCTCAAAATAGGCTATCATGCTACGCAGTGAAAATATGTGCCCTGCTTCTCTGGCGATTTCTTCACATTTTGCTTTTGTCATGCCCCTGACTTCCATCAGCCTCATGGGTTCATGTTCCATCACATCAAAAGTTTTCGTTCCGAATGTGTCGACAATTTTATTCGCCAATGCTTTCCCGATTCCTTTCATCACTCCTGATGCAAGATAACGGCGGATGTTTTCTGTCGTGTCGGGGAGTTTTCTCTCACAATTTTCCGCTTCGAACTGCTCCCCATAATGGGGATGTTCTGTGATTTTGCCTGTGAGAGTTAAAATTTCCCCTTCCTCTACGTCGCCTAATTCTCCGGTCACGGTGACAGGTGCATCTTCTGTATACAACTCTAATACTACATATCCGTTTTCTGCATTACGGAACATGATTTTTTCTACTGTTCCTTCTATTTTTAATAACTCTGACATTCCTACACCTCCATGAGCCAGATACTCTATACTATTATACCGCATTTTTCCGGAAAATGCAACACTTTTCAAGGAATTTCCAGAGTTTGCATTGTTCTTTTGTCAAGCAATTCATGCATTTCTGTCAGTGACTGTGCATTATAGACAGAATATTCCCTCGCCATTTCCTGACATAATTCCTTGATTCCTTTGTCTTCCGGCGGATATACCAGCACGACACAACGCAGTACTTCGGCATCCATCCAGACCAATTGTGAGGCTAAATGCCTTAAAAATGCCTGTGTTGAGGGCTTTGCATCCGGTATCGGCAGTATCGCAAACGGTATCAGCTTTTCTTTCCTCTCCCTGTCCGGAACAGATAACAGTATTACCAGTATCACCCCTGACAAAATTAAAATTATCACTGTGCCTACTACTGAAAGTGCATCCATTTCCATCCACCTCCGAATTTCAGAAAGTATTTGCTGTCATTCTATGCAAAAAAGAAAATTCTGTGAAAACTTAAAAAATTTTCTCAAACCTATGGAAAAATTTTTTCAGATATGTTATAATAAGGGTGACTATCATCTGAAGGAGGGATTTTCATTGATTCCAATGGATTGCCACACACATACTGATATTTCTCCGGACAGTGACGCTCCCGTCAGGGAAATGTTACAATCCGCCCGAAATCAGGGGATTTCTGTGTATGCTGTCACTGACCATATCGAATTGTGCCGTTATTATTCACAATGCTTCTACGGCGCATACCCACGGAATGAAGAGGATTTTTTCAACTATGCCGAACGCTGGGAACGTGCTATGACTCAAAATCAGGTTATGAAATCCATGATAAATCATGATATGATTTTTGTCAGCGGTATCGAACTCGGCGAACCCGATGCAGATTTTCCCCTTGCAGAAAGCCTTTTTAAGGATGTCCGGCTTGATTTTGTGATTGCTTCATTGCATGAACTCCCTGACAAACTTGATTTCTATTTTCTTGATTATGAAAAGGAAGATATTGACAGCTTGCTTGAAACTTATTTTTCTGAACTGCTCAAAATCGCTGAATGGGGATATTTTGATGTACTCGGTCATATTACTTACCCTTTGCGCTATATTGAGGGGGATGCTGGTATTCCTGTCAATATTGAGAAATATCGGGATTGTATCGCCGAAATTTTCAGAGCGGTGATTCACAACGGAAAAGGCATTGAACTCAATACTTCCGGCTATCGCCAAAGTTATGGAAAACCGTTTCCAGATGAAAGTCTATTGAAATTGTATCGGGATTTGGGCGGTGAAATCCTTTCATTCGGTTCAGATGCCCATAAGCCTGAAGATGTCGGCGGTGGTATTGCTCAGGGGGTACAGCTTGCGAAAATGTGCGGATTTTCAAAGGCTTGCTACTTCCTCAACCATGTGCCACATTTTATCGAAATTTAACCATTATCAAGGAGGATTTAAATCATGACTGATTTGTTGAACCTGCTCAAACAAAATGCCCGTCTTTCCAATGAACAACTGGCGGATATGCTCGGCATGACTACGGAAGCCGTTTCCGCTGAAATCGCTGACCTCGAAAAAAAAGGTATTATCTGCGGTTATACTACTATTATCAATGAAGAGTTAATCGAAGATACCGGAGAGGTCGAAGCCCTTATTGAATTACGTGTCACTCCTAAACATGACACCGGTTTTGATGACGTTGCAAAAACTATCATGTTATATGATGAGGTGGAAAGCGTTTCCCTCATGTCGGGAAAATATGACCTTGCTTTGACTGTCAAAGGCAAGAGCCTGAAAGAAGTTGCTATGTTCGTTTCTCAGAGACTTTCTGCTATGGACGGCGTTTTAGCAACTGCTACCTCTTTCGTATTAAAGCGTTACAAGGATAAAAATATTCTCATTGAAGGTGAGGAAAAAGACGAAAGGAGCATGGTCTGGTAATGAATTATGAATCCATCCTTTCCCAACGTGTTCAGAATCTGAAACCCTCCGGAATCCGCCGTTTTTTCGATTTGGCTGCTACTATGGAAGGGGTTATCAGTCTCGGTGTTGGTGAGCCGGATTTCTCCACCCCTTGGAGTATCCGCAAAGAGGCTATCAACGTTCTGGAACGGAAAAAGATTGTGTATACTGCTAATTCCGGTATGATGCAATTGAGAGAATCTATTTGTAAATACCTCGAAAAAACTGTTCATACCCGTTATGACCCTGAACATGAAATTGTTGTCACGGTCGGCGGTTCGGAAGCAATTGACATTGCTATCCGTGCCGTTGTCAACCCTCAAGATGAGGTTCTTGTGGTTGAACCTGCGTTTGTGTGCTATTCTCCCATCGTGGAAATGGCTAGCGGTGTGGCTGTTCCTATTCCTACGAAAGCTGAAAATCATTTCAAGCTGACGGCGCAAGAACTCCGTGAGAAAATCACCGATAAAACAAAAATGCTTGTTCTCCCCTACCCCAATAACCCCACTGGTGCAATTATGACCCGTGAAGACTTGGAGGAAATTGCTGAGGTTCTGCGTGGAACGGATATTATGGTACTTTCTGACGAAATCTATTCAGAAATGACCTACGGAAAGAAACACTGCTCCATTGTCGAAATTGACGGCATGAGAGAAAGAACTATCCTCGTCAACGGCTTTTCTAAAGCATTCGCTATGACTGGCTGGCGGTTGGGCTATGTCTGTGCCCCTGCGCCTGTCATTCAGCAGATTGTCAAAATTCATCAGTACATTATCATGAGTTCCCCCACTGTCAGCCAATATGCTGCGATTGAAGCCCTTGAAAACTGCGAAGAGGATGTCAAGCGCATGATTAAAGAATATAACCTCAGAAGACGTTACCTCGTGGAAGCATTTAATCGTATTGGCATGACCTGCTTTAACCCTGAAGGGGCTTTCTATGTGTTCCCCTCTATCCAGAAAACTGGCATGACGAGTGAAGAATTTTGTGAAAAGCTTTTGGAAGAAGAAAAAGTTGCAGTTGTTCCGGGGGATGCGTTCGGCGCAAGCGGTGAAGGATTCGTTCGTGTTTCCTATGCATATTCGCTGAAACACCTGATGACTGCCATAGAAAGAATCACCCACTTCCTCGAAAATCACGGAGTGAAGCCATGAATAAACATTTGATTGCGCTCCAATGTGCTTCTAAAATTAACCTTTCTCTAGATGTGACCGGAAAAAGACCTGACGGATATCATACTTTGGAAAGCATATTTCAAAGTGTTGGTGTATATGATGATATTGAGATTCGTATGGAGGAAGGCAAGGGCTTGTCTTTCTCCTGCAATCTCCCTGACCTCCCAACTGATGAAAGAAATCTCGCTGTCAAGGCGGTTTCGGCTTTTCTCCAATATTCCGGCAAACAAGCGAAAATTGACATTCGTCTGAAAAAAAATATTCCCTCCGGTGCTGGCATGGGCGGTGGAAGTGCTGATGCCGGCGGTGTGATTTTCGCCCTCAACCGCTTATTCCATACTAACTATTCCAACGAAATTTTATGTGAAATCGGTTTGCAAGTCGGGGCGGATGTGCCTTTTATCCTCATGGGCGGTACTGCCTATGTGGAAGGTATCGGCGAAATTATCCAGCCTTTGAAGCCATTACCAGAAATTCCGGTTATCATTGTCAAGGGTGAAGAAAGCGTTTCTACTCCTGTGGCTTACCGTGCCATTGATGCCCTCGAAAATCCTGTTCACCCTGATACTAGGGCTATGCTACAGGCTATCCAAAATCAGGATATTCCGGCTCTTTGCCAAAATTGCGGTAATCTCTTTGAACAGGCGGTTTCCTGTCAAGAAGTCATTCAGGCGAAAAAATCTTTGCTGGAACTGGGGGCTTCCTGCGCTGTCATGACCGGAAGCGGTTCGGCGGTGTTCGGGCTGTTCCCTCATCTGACTTATTCCCAAACTCAGGAACTTTTGCTTTCCCTGAAAGAAAATTATACTTTCGCTGACGTTACGACATTCAAGAATGAATCCTTCAACATTATCCAATGTTGTGAGGAGATTTGACGAAAGGAGGGAATTCATGAACCTTAAACGGCTCATATGCTTTTTGACTGCGATTTCTTTCCTGTCAGTGCAAAGTATCCATGCAGAGGCAGACGAAGAATTACAAACTACTCGCTTCCATAGCGTTCAGCAGATTCAGGCAGCGGATAACCTCGGCTTCCTCGCTTCTGCCCCACAATCATCCACTCAGATTCTCCTGACAGACAGCAAAGCAGAAAACGAAGATTTACCTTCTGCTTTCGATTTGCGTGAACAAAACCTCGTTTCCTCTGTCAAGAATCAGGGGAGTTATGCCATTTGCTGGGCTTCTACGGCGGCTTCCCTCATGGAAAATGCGCTGATTGCTACCCATCCCGAAATTGACCTTTCAGAATGGCATCTTGCTTATTATACCTATTCCAGAAAATTCGGCTTTCCTCTGCCTGAAACTTCCCCTGACCCCGAAGATGCTTTTTCTCAGGGGGGAAATTATTTTCTCCTATCCCCGATTCTCTTAAACTGGATTTGTCCCACTCTCGAATCGGACTACCCTTTCGGAATTCTCAACAACCTCGACCCTGATGCTGATGCTGATACCCTCCGCCAACAATCTGCCTACCATGTGACAGACTTCTGTCTGATTGACTATGAAGTCGATTCCCCTAACTTCGAAAATCAAATCATTGATTTGAAAAAAGTCCTCTACTCCGGACATGCTGCTGCTCTCAACTATTATAATGCTACTTCCAATTACAGCAACATCAAGGGAAACCAGAACTTCTATAATGCATCCGGCATTATGTCGGGCGGTGTGTATCATGCGATTACTGTTGTGGGTTGGGACGATAATTATTCTGCCAGTAATTTTAAAGTCGCCCCTGACCGTGACGGTGCATGGCTCTGCAAAAACAGTTGGGGGAGCAGTTGGGGAAATGACGGCTATTTCTGGATGTCTTATGCGGAAAAATCCTGCATTCAGCCGTATTATGTGGAAATGGAAGAAAAAAATATCCATAATAGGCAATTCTGCTATGATAATTTCGGCTGGTGGTCATCTATCACCCTTTCCAGTAATTCCACTGGTTCTTACATGGCAAACATATTCACAGCGGAAGAAGATACTCTTCTGACTTCTGTTATGTTTGCATCTGCTGTACAGAATGAAAATTATGAGATTCAGATTTATAAAAACCTTCGCTCTAAGTCCAGACCTACCAGCGGTACTTCTTCCGCTGGTATTACTGCCGGAACTGTGGAATTTTTAGGCTATCACACCATTGACCTCGAAACACCTGTCAGAATTCAGGCTGGTGAAACGTTCTCCATCGTCGTAAAACTCTCCGGAAGTGTCGGAAATCATATCACCTGTGAATCCCATGTCACAACTATAACTGAATATTCCGACGGCACAGCTAGTTTCAATGAGAATATTACAGAAGATATGCTCATGGAAGGCTTTGCTTCTAAACAAAGTTTTTACAGCTCCAACGGAGTGACTTGGAATGATGCTTACAATGCTTCCATCATCAATGACGAATACACTACAACGGAAAATTCTATGAAGGTTACTATCAATTCTACTACTAAATTGGGTAATCTCTGCGTTCGGGGTGTTACTCAACTGCTGGGAGATGTCAACCTTGACGGCAAAATTGATGCTTCTGATGCGGCGGATATTCTGATATATGCCGCTTCTGCTGGTTCGGGCGAAATCATTGAGAAAGATGCTCAATGGAATGGACGTGCTGACATTGACAACAATGGTTCAACCAGTGCAGATGATGCGGCTCATGTTCTCGAAATTGCTGCTTCGCTCGGTGCTGGTGAAGAATAAAAATCAAGATTAAATTATTTTTTGTAATGGGGAGGATTTATGCTTTATTCGTTTTTAACTTCATTATTTGGTGATTCTGGTGTCTTGCTGGTGGGGGCGGTCGTTGCGTTTCTGCTGACAATTGTCGGGCTGGTCTTAGGGAGAGCCATTCTTCCAAAAGACCAAGGCAGAGAATTCGCCGTCAACGGCGCACTCTCCAAAGGCAAGGCAAGGGGCGCAGGGCTGATATTGGTGATTGTGCTTGTGGTGGCTAGTACGCTCTGTATTCCGTTCAGTGTGGAATATATCATCTATCTGGGAGCTTTATTCCTCGAAATGCTCAGCGGTTATCTGGATGATGCTTCCGAAAAGCCATGGGGCGAACTCAAAAAAGGGCTGATTGACCTTGTGGTTGCTATCGGCGTTTCTGTTACCGTTTACATGAACCACGGCGGAGCGGTCACGCTTCCGATTCTCAATATGGAATTTGAAATTCCGTCCTACGTTTATGTGATATTGGGTGTTATCCTCATATGGGCTAGTATCAATGTAACAAACTGCTCAGACGGCGTTGACGGATTGTGCACCAGTATGTCACTGGTTACTTTAACAAGTGTCTGGGTTATAATGTTCTTTCAAAATCTCGGTGCTCAATACACTGAACCAATGATACTGATTGTCTGGATGGCTTTGTTTGTGCTGATTGGGTATCTCTGGTTCAATTGCTCGCCTAGCAGTATGCTCATGGGGGATGCAGGCTCAAGGGCTCTGGGGCTTCTGATTGCCCTCGCTTTCATGATTAGCGGTATGCCGTTCCTGTTCATTCCGTGTGCGCTCATGATTATCATTGACGGCGGTCTTGGTCTGCTGAAATTAACCGTTCTCCGTGTCACCAAATCCAAAACGTTTATGAAAAATATCCGCACTCCCATTCATGACCATGCAAGAAAAAATAAGGGCTGGAGTGATACGCAGGTCGTCACAAGATTCACATTACTGCAAATTCTCCTTTGTGTTGTGGTGGTGATTCTGGTTTTCAGCCGTATGTCTCAAATGGGTTTAACTGTACAATAAATACGAACCCCCCCTGAAAGGTGTTTCGGGGGGGTGCTTTTTTTATGAATTTTCTTTGTGATAGTCCGCTGTCGTGCGGAATGTGGAAGATAAGGCTACTAAATTCTGGTGGTCGTTATCAAATTCAATCGCTAAATAATAACAATTCTCCGTGTTTTCGGGGTCTTGGATGAAATAAGCAACAATAAAATATCCGTCGCTGTAATGACCGTAAAGCTGTAATGCTGTGTAGCCATTCAATGCAGAGGTTGAGCCTTGCAAACCCTCTACTGTTTCATCTTGAGAAAGATAATTCCGCATGGATTCTGCCGCCATCTGGTAGGACATTCCCTCATAATAATCAAGCGTGAAAATATTCGCTCCGGTGGAATCACAATATTGTGTCATTCCCTCTACTCCGTCATCCTGATAAGGAATGTACCCCAATGGTACTTGTATATAGCCGTCTTCGTCTGTGCCGATTTGCTGTGTCTTGCCTTCAAATACAAATGTTCCTGATTCGTCCACAATTGCGCCTTCCGGAATTTCTGCTTTCTCCCCAACGGAAGAATCCCCCGACGATATCGGGAATGTGTAGTCATTGCGTTCAGTCACTCCGCCACCGCACCCCGTCAGGAGTACGGCGGTTAAGAGTATCGGAAAAAGCTTTTTCATGCAGTTTCCTCCTGCGTGGAAGTTCCAACAATTGCCATTAGCTGTGCAATGATTTCCGAAATGTAACGCTTGTCAATTTCGTTCAAATCCAGTGTATCATCCCATCTTGCGCCGGCATTGGTGAAATTCACCTTTTCAATCGTGACTGTTTCCATGTCCATATCATAACCGGCTACGTACATACCACTGAAATGCAATTGTGCATCATATCCAATGGGTTTCATTTTGCCATCCGGCTGTTTCTCCTGACGAATCACATCAGAACGGTAGAATGAATAGAAATATCCTGCATCTTCTACGCTTCCTTTGTTCCACCCATATTTTGTCATACGGCTGAGGAGCGTCATGTTTGCGATTTCATTTCCGGTGAAACGCTGTAATGTATCCACATTGCATTTCTTTTCTTCATCGGTCAGGCGGTAAACAGGTCTTGACAACTGCGGGAATGGTTGGGTAATTTCATAATCTGAAAGCTGTTCCTGCCACTGTGAAATCATATCTTCGTCCAATTCAATCGGATGCACTAAGCCAATGACGGCATTTTCCGGAAGGGTGTATTCGTCTTCGTCAACGGTATTGAGTGTTCCCTCTTCCGTGTAACGGAATGTCTGAATCAATTTATTGTCCTCATAAACGCCCCAAATCAAGCCAATGGCGAAACAATGCATAATAGGCTTACGAATGAACAAATCTTTCCAGCCGTCCGCTGTCCATGTTCTCGGACAAAGCAACACATATTCCAAACGCTGTTTCTGAGACTGGATAGCATTTTTCATTTCCTTTTTCATGTCCTTGAATGCCTTTGATGCAATTTCAGCCTTTTCGGGGTCGTCCTTCGCTCCGGCTTTCGGGAGATTCTTCAATTTCTTTTCCCCTTCGAAAATTTCAAGGGTCAAATCCGGTGTCAAATATACATTGAATTGTCTCGTTCCGTAATCGAACACACGGCACAAATTCTCATCAAATCCAAGGTCGGGAACAATGCGGTCTGCTAATTCTTCACGAGTAATTCCCAATGCGGAGGCTGATTCCTCTAATGCGCTGTTCGCTGCCCCACGGACTTGACGGTTTTTGAATTTTCTTGCCATGTTGTCAACCGCCATCAATGCGGATGAACTGCCGTTCATGGCAAGGGCATTCACTGCCACGGAAGCTATCGCCCCTCTGGAATGTTCTGACCAGTCCTTGATATAATGCTGAATCGAGGTCACTGCCTGCAATCCCCCATAAATCGCATACAAGTACAATACCCATTTCTGCTTTGCTTCTGCGCCCTTCTGAATCCATCTTGCGAAGACTTCCCCTGTAAAGTTTTCGAGTTCGACGGGCTTGATGTCGGCAGTCAGTTTTTCGGAAATCTCGGTTCTTGTGGTGCTTCCCTCTGATGCATAAATCAACAGAATCGCTTTCATGGTCTTTTCGTCAACCTCTGTTCCGTCATTCTTGTGAACGGCTGTGAACGGGTCTGTAAATAACCATGCAATCTTTGCAACCTTGTTTCCCTTGGTAAGACTGGTCACAATGTCCTCTGTGGCAACTGATTTCGCTTCTTCCGGAATTTCTGCCCCCAACAATTTCGCAAATCGCTCCTGCAATCCTGCATTTTTTTCGATTTCAAA
>AUXO015087749.1_pt1 | contig 13689 bp, 11 predicted proteins | sample 768731 | NCBI WGS metagenome assembly AUXO01 (sample SAMN02715735, study PRJNA202380) | gut metagenome | biome: sheep rumen | host: Ovis aries | place: New Zealand: Palmerston North
GGGACCTATTCATTACGAATGAATTGCTCTACCAACTGAGCCATTTCGGCGTTAGCGGTGCAAAGTTAATAATTTTAATTGGAAATAAACCGAGTACTTAAACGAATTTTCTCACAGAATTATCTCTCCCGACTCCGTCTGCGCTCTGTGGCTGTCATCTGATACCTCTCTCGTTGAGTGCGTTGGAATATTTGCGCGCATTCTGGAGATGTTCCGAATATGTACGGGCAAAGTTATGCGTGCCTGAGAAGTCTTCCTTGGCGCACATATACATATATTCATGCTTCACATAGTTCAGTACGGCGTCAATACCTGCCACGGATGCCACGCGTATGGGACCGGGAGGCAAACCCACATTGCGATAGGTATTGTATGGACTATCCGTGTTCAACAAGTTGTTGTAAATTCGCTTCAGTCCAAATTGCCTCAAAGCAAATTTGACGGTCGGGTCAGCCTGCAGGGGCATCCCGGACTTCAGGCGGTTGAGATACATCCCGGCTATCATGGGTTTCTCGCCATTGTTGGCAGTCTCTTCGTCTATAATGGATGCCAACGTGATAACTTCCTGCGGTGTCATTCCGGTCTTTTCAGCTTTTGACAGGCGCTGTTCCGTCCAGAACGTATCACTTTCTTTTTTCATACGGTCAAGAAATTTCTTTACTGGGATATTCCAATACAATTCATAAGTATTGGGAATGAAAATACCTATGATATTAGCAGTATCGAGGCCATAACCTGCACACGTCAAACTGTCCTTGAGCATCGTGACAATTGCCGTTGAGTCTATCATCAGTCTCTCCCCCAGCTCGGCAGCCAGGCGCTCCACTGTCCTCACCGACGGCACTGTGAGTTTTATGGGTGTCTGCATACCGCTGCGGAGTTTTCTTACCAGGCTTAACAAGCCTTCGTGAGGATTGATTTCATAATGTCCAGTGCGTATTTTCTTGTCATAGCCTAAAACAGATGCGGTCCATTTGAAGACTGTAACATGCCTGCCGCCTGAAACCTCAGCATATTTCGTCAGGACGGAATCCATAGTGTCATTATCATCTATATTGATATACGCGCCGTCGCTCTCGGTCACTGGTGAAAAAAAATGCAGACATACCGTCACGCCGATGCTTAGGAATACTGCTACTGACACCATCCAGGGGAGATATTTCTTTTTCATCATACACTACATTTATACTTCAACAATTTAATTCTTTCTCTGCGACAACGCCCTGACCTTTTCATTGAACGCTGTGGCACGCTGCATATCTTCAATATTAATGTGCATTCTGTAACGCCAGTAATGACGCGGATTGGCAGGTTGGTTAACTTGCTCCATCTCAACGTCAGGATTTCTCATGTCGCCATCTATTGCCAGCCAGTCCTGCAAGGCAACTATGCACAGCACGGACGGACTCGCCATGTGCTGACGGATAATATGCTCCGCCATGTCAGGCGAGAGGTCCTCCGGTACCTCACCACTACCGCTCATGCGCTGCTCAAAATACAACTGCGCACGGTCGGGAAATTTCTTCCACCACAGCCGCAGCGGTTCCATGTCATGAGTGGTAATCGTATCCACAGAGCGGTAAGGATTGTTCGGCAACCAACTGAACGTTCCCTCATTGCGTTTGGGCATACTCTGCACCTCCAGAGAGAGTATACGGAAACGCTCCAGCACCCTATGTACACAATCCGGAACCATGCCCAAATCTTCGGCACAAACCAGCATACGTGTGGAATAAACCGCACAAGGCAGCCGTCGCATGCCCTCCTTTGCCCAAAAGTCGTTGTGGCGCTGATAAAAATATTCATAGTGAATATGGTCGTAAGCCCTGCGGTCACTATCGCTCAATCGGTGATAAGTTGCCGTGGATTGCCCGCTGATAGCCGGATGATATAATGTCTGCACATCCTTGTCTTGGATAAACAATACATCCGACGGATCGCCTTCGCCTGTTGCGATACATTCCTGCATGGGTTTCCAGAAACCGTTACGTCTGATTTCATCCTCCGTCATCGGCAAGTCTGGCAAGAAATACCCCATTCTGCCGTCTGACGTGCCGTAGGGTATTTGCCAAATACGGAAGAAACCAAGCACATGGTCTATACGGTAGGCATCAAAAAACTGCGCCATGTACGCCAGCCTGTTTTTCCACCATACACCATTATCCCTGAGGATGTTATCCCAATTATATGTCGGGAATCCCCAGTTCTGCCCTTTCTCCGAAAAGAAATCCGGCGGCGCCCCGGCCTGCCCGTCAGTATGAAAATACTGCGGGTCAAACCACACTGTGGCACTGTTACGGCTGACTCCGATAGGCATGTCGCCCTTGAGTATCACGCCCTTCCGGCGTGCGTATTTATGTACATCTTTTAATTGCTGCACGAGAATCTGTTGCACCCATGCGTAATATCTCACTTTACGCCAATGATTGCTCTGGCGCATTGTCTTTTCCAACCGTTTTTCGTCATAAGACCGGTGGTCAGGCCATTCCCTGAAATTCGCCGTACCATATACATCCATAAGTACGCGATAATACACATACGGCATCAATACTGGATTAAAAGACACTTCTATATCTTGCTCATTCTCCACAAAGTATGTCCACAGGTACTGATTTTTGAGTCTGTTGACAGCCTCATAGTCCACCTGAGCCATCGCATTAAGTTTCCTGCGTTGCTGTTCAAACTGTCGCTGCGTCTTACCGTCCTTCAGTTTCCCGAGTGCGTTCACATCAGCATACATAGGATGCAACGCATAGATAGAGATAGCGTTATATGGATAAGAGTCTTCCCATGTTCCTGTCCGTGTCGTATCATTGATGGGCAAAATTTGCAAGGCATGCAGTCCGACGTGATTGGCCCATGTCACCATCCGTTTCATATCGCCGAAATCGCCCACTCCCCAACTCGCCCGTGAACGCAATGAGAATACCGGCACGACTATACCCGCCAGCTTGTCTTGATATTGAGACAGGCGCAAGGCGGTATCTTCCAATACCCTGACGTTGTCCCGGGAGGGCCCTACGGTGTCATCCAGTATCCTGTTACAGCCTGTTTCCCAAATAACATCGCCCGTATCACGTCCTCTCAACACATATTTGTACTCCATCTGACCCTTCACTGCGGACAACTCGGCGGCATAGGCGTAATAGCCGCGCCTCTCCATACGGACGGCCTTACCCACATCCCATGCTCCCAGTTCAGGCTCACTGCCTACAAGACAGAGTTCATAGCCTTTAGGACATATAAAGTCTTGCACAAGCATCAACGTCTTGCCTTTTATTGCTTTCTGCCTTCCTGTCGCCGGCGAATAGATACAATCCTGAAATGCCGATGTGTAGCGGCAGCAGTTGTTGTCCGTATTGGTAATCCACCGGCCGGCAATATCCGTAAGCTCGCCACCTGTCTCTGCGTAATGGCAATAGCGTGGCTCGGTGTCTATCATCTCCTCCCCGCGCCACACTTCAAAATAAAACTGGTTCAGCGCACCCTTCATCACAGGCAATTTACAGCAAGAGAGCCACTGGTCACCGTCTTGCTGCTCCATCCACACTGTCTCTTGGATACACTCGTCGCCCGTTCCGCTCTGCCACATCAGTCTGATGCGGTCAACAGGTTCGAAGATATGGTATATTAAAGATATTCGGATTTGCTTACTATCTTTCATCAGTATCTGATATCATTTATTGTAAAGCCTTCCATAATACGACTTTGGTCCACGTTGCCGTCTACTCCCGGCACCTCCCCGTGAGACGTGTATTGCCATATGACATACGGCCGCTCATCGCTCAGCAACGGTTGGTCATCACGATAGAATGCTATCATCAGCGGATATTTCTCAAAGCCTTCTCCCCGCAGGTATTTATTGTAGAAGTTCACAAATGTGTATAGTATCGGTTTGCAATGGTAATGCTCCTCCACGGCCTTCATAAACGCATGGAGCCGGCCGAGAAAGACTGACACCTTGCCATTGACACGCTCCACGTCGACTATCGGTATCAGGTCCTGATCTTTGGCTTTAACGACCGAAGTCATATTGGCAATCTGTTCATCCACAGAAGTATTGGAACGGAAAAAATGATAGCTTCCTGCCAATATACCGTTTTTGCGAGCCTCACGCAGATTATATTCGTAGCAGTCATCTTCCAGACCGGAGCCCTCAGTCGCTTTGATATAGACATAGCCCACCTTGCCCGAAGAAGCCACTTCTTTCCAATCTATCATTCCCTGATAATGCGACACGTCTATGCCTTCCCTGTTGAGAAAATCAGCCCCGTCGAGCAATTTTGCCTCTTCAGCACTACGCAAGTCAGCCTGACGCACACTCCGGGGCACCATTTGGTCAGGCATGGGCAACGCCTCTGCAACAGGGATACGCTTCTTTTCCGCTGTTTTTTTGTCTTTTGCTATACCACTCTGAGCCATGCACAGACCAACAAGCAAAAGAATCATCACCTTACACGCAAAACGGACGTATCGTTGCATAAATATGCTTTATAATAACTTTGAATACAAAGTTACAAATTATATACTAATTGGCAAGCATCAGCAGCCATACACATAAGAAAATTATTTGGGCGTCGGCAACACCATAATTATTCCGTCCTGCTCTCCTGTTGCAGGAGCAAGCCAAAGGAAAACCACCTGACGCCATGCGTAATACAGCGATAGTCACAATACATGTAAAATCTTAATCCATACATGCACATATATCCCAAATACCAAAAAATCTTAAAATAAATACAGCATCACACCTCACAATTTACAAAAAAAAGATACCTTTGCATCGTGTTATAAAGAAACACAATTCATTTGATTGCTCAAATTCTCTACCAAACTTCCACCTTGAAGAATCATGAGCTAATTTCACATCCAGAGTGTGCGCTATAAGCGTAGACTTCTCCAAGGATGTGAAGGGTTGTGGAAGGCCTGGTAGAGATTTGGTTGAAGCCTGCGCTTTCCTTTTGTTATAAAGTTAGTGCTGTGGCTGACGATTGAGACAAAGTATTAACATTATAAACAAACAAAAAAATGAAAAAAATCATCATTACTCTTGCAGTACTTTTGACTGCTCAAATTATGCCTGCACAAAACACATCTGGCAACTGTTATCGTGGTTTCGTCGATGGAGCTTACACAATTGGTATTGACGAATATGATTTCAACCGCATCGAAATTAACACATCACATGGCTATCAAATTAATCCTTACATCTACGTAGGTGGAGGATTTGGTTTTCATTTTATGTCAAGTTATAAAACAAAAGGTAGTACAACCTTTATTTTAGAAAATCGAGATAGCCATGTTGATGTCCCTATTTTTGCAAACATCAGAGCTAATTTAAGTAAAGGGAAAATTACTCCATTCATTGACGGCAGAGCTGGTACCTTCATTACGCATCATGGCGGACAGTATTTAGTTGCATCTATAGGATGTCGTTTCTCTGTAAACGAAAAACAGGCTATAAACGTATCCGTGGGTTGTACTTCTGAAAAATTAGAGTTTGAAGCTTTCAACCTGCAACCAAGCAAATCAACTACTACTGGAATTGTTATAAAAGCTGGATATGAATTTTAACTAAACAATAATTAAAAGCTGAAACATGAAAAAGATTTATTTTAACATAATGACCACCCTGATGGTCACGATTTTGAGTATTGGATTCATTTCTTGCAATAATGATGACGATAACGGAAATGATAGCAATTTTGTCCTTATTGGCGAATGGCAAGAGTGCGAATCAAACGGAGTGTTTAGAGATGATGCAACTGATTACGAAGTAATGCACTTACAGTTTCTTTCTGATGGCACGGGTAATTGGTGGTCAGTAAGTAACGGTAAAAAGGATTCGTATAAGTATTCCTTCAATTATTCCAGCTCTATAAATGGAACTTCCGGAACCATTACAATCATCATTACATCGTCTACAAGATCTTCTGATATAAACCACAGTTCTTCTCTGTATGTATCCTATAAAAATGGCATACTACGTATTGGAGACATCTACTACAAGAAGAAATAATACAGAATTATTCTTTATTTTGTAATGTTAATTTATACAACAATTTACAGAGCCACAAAAACCACCTGACGCCATGCGTAATACAGCGGATTGTGCTATCTTTGTAACTGAAAATCCGCAATACAAATGGAACAACTTAAATACATCATCTTATTTCTCTTACTCTGTACGGCAAGCATCCGGGGCTACGCAGACAATGACTGGCACACTACCATAAAACATGACATCGACAGTCTGCTGTCTGCCCACCCCGTCATGAAACACGCCTCATGCGGCATCATGGTCTATGACGCTGACGACGACACTGTCATCTACACTCACGAGGCGCAGAAGACACACCGCCCTGCCTCCACGACAAAACTTTTCACCTGTGCCACGGCATTGCAAAATCTGGGGAGCGGGCACCAATTTAAGACCACGCTGTATTACACAGGGAAAATCAGGAAAAAGCGCATCGACCACAGGAAGAGGCGTATCCTCTTCGGCGATATCTTCGTCAAGGGCCATTTTGACCCTGCCTTCAGCAGTGCCGACATGGACACACTCATCATGGCTCTGCAGGCACACAAGATAGACAGCATCGCCGGCAATCTCTACACTGACGTTTCCATGAAAAGTCGCGCCATCGGCGGCAGCGGCTGGAGTTGGGATGACACCGGCGACGACTTTCCCCTGCTCTCTCCACTCCTGGTGGACAAAGACACGGCTTTTATAACCGTAATGCGCCAGAAACTGCTTGACAAAGGTATCCGCGTAGCAGGGACAACCCGGGACAGCATCTGCCCTGAAAAGAAAACATTGTTGGCGGAAAAGAGCCGCACACTGGGCTCTCTCATGCCCCAGTGTCTGAAAACCAGCGACAACAGATACGCAGAGTCGTTCCTCTATCAACTCGGCACCCTGAGCGGCATACCCTATCCCAACACAAAAGTCTCCACGCAATATGTCAATGCGCTGGTTGACTCTCTGGGTTTCACCCGGGAAGACTACCGTTTTGTTGACGGCAGCGGGCTGTCTCCCTACAACTACGTGACACCCGAGGTAGAGGTCGCCCTGCTCAAACACATCTGCCACAGCCCTAAACTATACGAGGAAATCAGGCGCGCCCTCCCCATCAGCGGTGTCGACGGCACTCTGGAAAACCGCATGAAAGGCACTGCGGCAGAGGGTAAAGTCTTTGCCAAGACAGGCACACTCTCTGGTACATGTGCCCTCGCCGGCTATACGCAGAGCGCCCACGGCCACCTGCTCATCTTCTCCATCATGAATGACGGTGTAACCTATGGTGGCGCAAACAACACACGAGGACTGCAAGACCAGATACTGGACATACTCTGCAGATAGCCTCCCCCTGTCCCTTATACACCGACTCCTGACACACATTCTCACCCCTTCCCAATGGGATGAGAATGTGTGTCTTTATATCAACGCCAACGACAGCTGACTATCGTTCTGCGCCGTCGGCAGAGCCACTTCCGCACGAATACCCGCAACCATTCTCCCGACATCTTCTCCGTTCCGCGGGATGGAATCTACATTCCAAATGATAGAACTTACATTCCATCGGCTGGAACATAAGTTCCAAAGGCTGGAACCGAACACGCATCGTATCAGATCAATATATCTATCATAGTAGAGCAAAGCCGTCATCCTGGAAGCAAAACAACGGCTTAATTGCAGACCAAAAGCCCGAAACACTTTACCTATTACAATTTATCTTTGCAAACAAAGTCAGAAGGAAAACAATTGTAGATTGAAAATGTTTCGTCAATGTTTCTTCATTGGAACTTTATTGTTTTAATGGAAGATTTCTTCTTGATTAACTGTGATCTGTGCAGGAAAAGTGATATTGCCCTGCATTATTTATACTCACAGTGTGGATTTTCACACATTTTCGTAAATTTGTACTTGTTTTCTGCCTTGTGGCTATGATATCCGTAGAAACAGACGGAAAGTTCGGCAACGCTCACAACAGGCACTTTTACCAAGAAATTAAAGATCTAGAACTATATGACATCCGCATCAAGATTAATGAGTATATCATTGATTCATAGGGAATTCTAAAACTCATCATGCTTCCTTTCATCATAATAAAAGGACAACCTAAAGCCCTTCAAATAGAACGTTTCAAAATGGGCAATAATGGTGTTTATGATGTGAAGTTCAAAAATTCACAAAAAACATACCATTATCGTTATAATGATGTTATTTATCTGAATAATGCCGTATGGCATGACCACATGAACTGCAAGATTTATATTACAGGTCGTGAAACACATAATGTAGAGGATATTCTATCATTCCAGCAAGGCAATCAGACCCATTGGCGCATCACATTCAATAACGGACATGTCAAAGACTTTCTTCACGGCAATATTCAAGTGGCAGAATCATGCCTTACAGACAATATAGCAAAAAACACTTTTGAATATTTAAAGCGTATCGCTCATGTCAATGAACTTGGGATAGATGAAGAACATGGTGGCATTCTGTCTACCTTGTATGAGCAAATTAACTTCATTGACAACGAATTGTCAGTAGTGCCTTATCTTAATCCCGAAAAAAGCAAATCATGTAAGCACAATGCCCCTAAACTGATTTTCCCCTTCGGTTGCAATTCAAGTCAAGTAAAGGCCGTAACCGCCGCTTTTGAAAATCAAATCAGTGTGATCCAAGGACCACCGGGTACAGGCAAGACGCAAACCATTCTGAACATCATCACAAATATTCTCATACAGGGCAAAAGCGTAATAGTGGTTTCCAATAACAATTCTGCGACCACCAATGTTTTGGAGAAAATGGAGAAGTATGGACTACATTTCATCGCAGCTCCTTTAGGACGTAGAGAAAACAAAGAAGAATTTATAAAGAATCAACCAACGATCCCCGATGAGTTACAGACATGGGAACTTCCCCTATCTGGCTTTCTACAAGAAAAGCGAATTGTTGCTGACACTCTCCGACAAGTGAAAAAAGTATTCTCATTACAAGAATCCTTAGCTTCTGCAAAGCAAGAACTAAGGGGCATTGAATTAGAATGGGAGCATTTTAAACAAGATAACAAAATTCAAGAAAACATTTTCACTACCAAAGTTGGTGTTAAGCCAGAGCTTTATTTAAAACTCTGGTTTCGTTATCAAGCTTTTACAGAAGAGAATATTATGACATCAACAGGCGTTTGGGGTAGAATCGTAGAACGATTAAAGTGGGTACGGATAAACTTTACAAGAAAATATCTTCTTGGCATCAAAACGCCTTTTGACAAAAGCAATATTTTACCTACCATCATAGAATTACAATCGTTGTATTACCTTGGACGCATTAGAGAACTTTCAAATCTCATAGAGAATATAACGGGACAACTTGCCTCGATTGATGCAAATGTACTAAGTAATAAATTAGCCTCACATTCCATGAAAGTCTTGAAAAGTTCACTATATGAAAAGTATCATAAGGAAGCACGACGAATATTTTCCGACGTAAGCGAGTTGCGATTATGCGCTGAGGACTTTTTACATCAGTACCCTGTCATACTCAGCACAACTTTCTCTGCAAGGACATCTGTGCCAGGTATGATATATGACTACCTCATTATGGACGAGGCTTCACAGGTTTCAATAGACACTGGTGCTTTAGCTCTCACATGTGCAAAAAATGCAGTCATTGTTGGTGATTCGCTCCAATTGCCAAATGTTGTAACTGAGAATGACAAACTAAAGTTAGATGCAATCTTTGATAAATATAAAGTATCGAATGGTTACAATTGTGCAAACTACAGCTTCCTGCAATCTGTTTGTTCAATTATACCTAATGTTACACAGACTCTTTTAAAAGAACATTATCGTTGTCATCCGAAAATTATCAACTTCTGTAATCAACGCTTCTATGGTGGTAATCTTATTATAATGACAGAAGATCATAACGATAAAGATGTAATGATGGCAATAAAAACAGCTCCAGGGCATCATACACGTGGGCACTTTAACCAACGTGAGATAGATGTTATAAAACAAGAAGTACTTCCTACTCTGAAAAATATAGAAGATATTGGCATCATTACTCCTTACAATCAACAGGTAGATGAATTCCATAGGCAAATACCTACTATTGAAGCAGCCACCATACATGAATACCAAGGAAGAGAGAAGGATACCATTATCATGAGTGTTGTGGATGACCAGATTACAGAATTTGCCGATGACGCGAACCTCCTTAATGTGGCTATTTCTCGTGCAAAAAAACAATTTTGTTTGGTCGTATCAGGCAACAAACAAGATTACAGAGGCAATATTATGGACTTGATAGACTACATTGCCTACAATAATTTCTCCTTAACAGAGAGTAAAATCAATTCAATTTTTGATTATCTCTACAGCAACTATACTACCGAACGTATGAGCTTCCTCGCTAAGCATCGGCATATATCTGAATATGACTCTGAAAACCTGACTTTTTCATTAATAGAAAACATCTTGCATGATTATTCTGAGTTTTCACATTTAGGTATATTCTGCCATACACCCCTTAGATGTATCGTCAAAGACTGGTCTTTGCTACAGGAGGACGAGCGAAAATACATATCCCATTATAGCACGCATATCGATTTCCTCATTGTCAATCATGTAACGAAAAAACCTATTTTAGCAATCGAGACAGACGGCTACAATTACCATAATGAGAATACCGAACAACATCTTCGTGATGAAATGAAGAACCATATTCTTGAAATATATGGTCTTCCACTACTTCGTCTCTCCACTATTGGTAGCAAAGAGAAAGAGAAAATCTTATCCACTCTCTCAACATTAGTGTAATAAACTACATGATTATTGAATGCCGAAAACAAAACACATTGCCTGTTTACAATTTATCTTTGCAAACAAAGTCACTGGGGAAGCGATTACAGATTAAAAAATTATACCTCTGTCACTAAAAACAGAAACAAAATTAATATAACTGCGAATTATTTTCAAATTATTCCCCCCACACAGTGAAGGAAGAGAAAAGCTACAATAATATTTCACACCTACGGCCACAAGGCTTGAAATATTGCACATGCTTCTCTTGCTTTTTCTCCATTTTTATATAACTTTGCTAAAGACAAAACAATATGCATATGAGAACCTCTATCATGACAACCATACTTATGGTAGCTTTGTGTTTTAACGTTTCGGTTGCGACAGCCGCACCTGAAATCAGCAAGGAGAACGTCGCTGCGCGTAAGAACTTTGCAGAGGAGAAGTTTGGTATTTTTCTGCATTGGGGCATATACAGCATGTATGCTCAAGGCGAATGGTACCAACAGAAGGGCAAGTTGGACAGAGACGAGTACGGCAAGGCATCACGGGGTTTCTACCCCAGCCGATTTGATGCAGAGGAATGGGTGAAGGCCTTTAAAGATGCCGGAGTGAAATATATTACCTTTACATCGCGCCACCATGACGGTTTCTCTATGTTTGACACAAAATATTCTGATTTTGACATCATGGACGCCACGCCATTCAAGAGAGATATCCTGAAAGAACTGGCCGATGCCTGCCACAAGTATGGGATAAAACTGCACATCTATTATTCTCTGATGGACTGGAAACGGACAGATTATCCCATAGGGCGGACGAACTTTATCTGGGAGGACAATGCGGAAAAGACACCTGTCAGAACACAAAAGGGCAATTATGACAGTTACTTCTCCTTTATGAAAAACCAACTGACAGAGATTCTGACCAACTATGGTGAGATTGGGGCGATATGGTTTGACGGAGAATGGGACCACTCCAAGGATGTCACACCGTTTGACTGGCGCTTCGACGAATTGTATGCGCACATCCATAAACTGCAGCCTGGCTGCCTCGTGGGAAACAATCATCACCACCACGCCATTGACGGTGAAGATTTCCAGATATTTGAAAGAGACCTCCCCGGTGAGAACAAGGCAGGTTTGTCCAAAGGGCAAAAAGTCAGTGAGAATGTACCTCTTGAGATGTGCCAGACAATGAACGGCATGTGGGGCTACAAGATTGCCGACAGAGACTATAAGTCTGTGAAAGACTGCGTCAGGCTGATTATAGAAGCCGCCGGTAAAAATGCCAATTTACTGCTCAACATCGGTCCGCAACCTGATGGAGAACTTCCTGTAGCCGCACTGCAAAGACTGAAAGGCATAGGCAAATGGCTGGCACAATATGGCGAGACAATATACGGCACAACGGCATCAGGCATGCCAAAGGCCGACTGGGGAATAAGCGTAAGGAAGGACAAACGCATCTATCTGCACGTCCTTGACACAAGCACTCAAGAGATAGACTTACCCGTGACACAGAAAATCAAAGCCGTTTATAGCTTTGAGAATCACAGCAACATCAGTTTTAAGAAAAACAAAGAGGGCATCTCTATACAACTGCCTCCACTGGGAAACAGCACGGACAATATCTTTGTCGTTGAATTGAAATAGCGGATATACCGCCGGAGATTTAATATTTTCTGAAAGTTCGAGGCATCTCTGGATCTCTTTCGGGCTTTAAAGCCGGCAACAAGCGCCTTTCAAACTCCATCTTCACAGGAAGTTTTACCCACTTGCCATTGACGGCTTTCCGGATAGCATTGCCGCCAACAGCCTCATAGGTCATGTGAACGGAGTCCGTCATGACTATATTTATCTCCTGATCCTCTGAACCCATCTCGTTTGAGAAATGAAGCGTGGCGGAGTTTCCGGAAATGGCATAAGTCGTCAAGAACCAAGTCTCATGCAACGTGCCGGACATATAACCGTTCATCTTACCCAAAAACTCATAATGACGCACAACAAGAACGGCGTCATACAGGTTCAGGGATATTTTTATATTGTATTCCTTGTTATAGAACTCTCCTTCAAACATGCGCCACTTCAGGGAATCAACTTGCCGTGACGGTACCTGCTTTTGAGCATAGACACTTGGCACGAACATACACAGTGACATCAGCAATATAACCAACAATTTCTTCATCATTAAATCTTATTCCGGAATATTGACAATCAGCGTTGTTGCGCCAATCGTGATAATCGTCTGATCGTGCATCTCTACCCTGTCCACGTCTTTGAGTATTTCGTTCTGATAGAATGTTCCTGTATTGCTCGGTGCATCACGCAAGATGAAACGCAGTTTGCCATTTTTATCTTCCTGTACATTGACAATACAGTGGGTCGTGTCGATGCTGGGGTCTAATGTGCGAAATGCCGCATTGGCTTTAGAACCTTTCACATAACGTCCTATGACATTATCACCCATGTACAGAGGTATCGTCTGCTTGTCGTGGAAGGTGTTTTCTACCACAGTCAGCGTACCCATTACCGGCTGTTGATCCTGATCAGTCTGTTTGGGCATGAGCTTTATCTTGAAACTCTTTTGGCAATCCGGACATGTAAATACCAACATCCTACCTATGGGATAGGCGGTTTCATCAAAAGCAATAAGATTAGAGCAACGAGGACACCTTACCTTTTTCATATATCAATCTGCAACGTGCATCACCCACGCATCCTCAAAAGAACCGCTGTGGTTTCTCATATAAAGTAAAGCATTATATGCTTCATTTTCTGTATTGTACTTGGAGTATACTACGCGAGTCATCTTGCCCTTGATCATTATCTCCCCCTTGTCAAAACCTTTTTTAGACAACGAGGCGACATAACT
>AUXO016666605.1_pt1 | contig 13688 bp, 7 predicted proteins | sample 768731 | NCBI WGS metagenome assembly AUXO01 (sample SAMN02715735, study PRJNA202380) | gut metagenome | biome: sheep rumen | host: Ovis aries | place: New Zealand: Palmerston North
CTCTTGATCATATAACCAAGCGATGTGCCAAGTATTATCGTACACACATTGTTAGATAATGATTCTAACGTGTCAGCTATGCCAGTCTTAAGTAACTGGATTGTAGCAAGCACATAGCTCCATGAAATCCATATTACCGCACAAACCGTAAGCCACTTCACAAAACTTTTTGTAAATTGTATAAATTTCATATATGCCTCCTTTACGATACTGCCCAAGTAGGCCAAGGGGTAGGTACATTATAGAACGCATAGTTTCTATTAACACTTGTCATCGTTTTTATCGAGCTCCAGTTGTCAAGAACGGCTGCATCTGTAATAGAAGAACAACCATGGAACATATAAACCATATTAGTGAGACTTTGTATATTCCAATTTTTGATAGGATCGACAGAAAGAAGCGACGAACATCCTTGAAACATATCTGACATATTAGTGCAATTTGCTACGTACCAATATTCAATTGCTGATATATCCACGAGAGCAGTACATCCATAAAACAGATATGCAAGGCTTGAACATCGAGCAACGTTAAATCCTGCAAGACCATTTAAATTTATCAATGAAGAACATCCATAAAAAGCATTAGAGATATTAGTAAGTTGCGCAGTGATCCAATTTTGTAAAGCACTAAACGATGTTATACTATTACAATTATAAAATAAATTACTTACATTAGTAACTTGATAAGGATTCCAACCAGATATTGCACTAAGATCTGTTAGTGAGGTACATCCGTAGAACACGGAAGCAAGTTGATTCATTCCAGAAATATCAATCACTTGAAGCCCATTTAAAGATGTCAAAGAGGAGCAGCCTTGAAACATATAATTTATATTAGAAGATGTAAATGTTGTATTTGCTAATCCACTAACATCCGTCAGCGATGAACAGTTTGCAAATAATGACGTACCATTCTTAATTGTACATCCATCTAGCCCATCAAGATTTATTAGAGCAGAACATCCATTAAAACTTGTGCTTGTAGAAAATTTACATCCCTCTAATCCCGATAAAGACGTCAGAGCCGTGCAGTTTTTCAAATTAACTTCGACTTGTTTTGTCGTAGATATTTTTCCAGATAATACACTTATCGACGACAATAACGTACAACCTTCAAATGAATAATAAATACATGCCGATAAATCCCAATTACTTAAAAATGATAAATTTGATATCTTAGTGGTTGGCATTTGTATTTCGGTAAACATACTATTCCAATTTGCAAGTGAAGAATAATCTGTAGCCGGTATATTATCAAACGCTCTCGCAAAGGTCGCTCCACTAAGGGGCCAAATTATTCTAGCTAATCCTGATAAATTTGTGAGATATGAGCAATTAGAAAATGTCGATTCTAAATTTTTTACACGCAACCCCTCATCCGGAATGAAATCAACATTAGTGATTGCAGTATTACTCAGAAAGCTACTTAGCTCGATTGGGTTCATCCCCATATTTTCTTTTAATTTAGTGAATAACACTTTTAATCTATCTACATTTGATAAACTCGTACAACCATAAAACAATGATGTCAATGAACGATTTGTTGTGCCTTGCGCCGGACTCGTATTGAAATAATCAAGATTTGAAATATCAGTTAATGCAGCGCAATTGCGAAACACACTTGAACTTCCGAGGCTTATTCTAATTTTGGGAGCCGTTATGACTTGAGTGTTCTGAAACATACGGCTATAATTATAATACGCCCATTGTTGGTTTACACGCGAACCGCTTTTATAATAATAATTGTAATGTATTCCTATCGACCATTTGTTTACAACTGATACGTTCACTAAAGAAGTGCACATATTAAACATATCGCTAGGGTCAAAAGGATCACTTATTACAATCATTTCAGATATATCTGTCAGCCTAGAACTATTCTGTAATGAAAATTTTCTTAATCCAAATGGTAGTCCAGATATTTTCACTATATTGTTACTCGGAGTCGATTCTACTCTTGTATAGGCAGTTACACTATTTGATATAGAATTAAGAGGATATACAAACAAATAGTTATCAGGATACAAACGACATTGTATTGTCGTACTTGTGGTGGAAGTATATGTTCCCGAACTTGAATTCCAAGTGTAATCGTAAGGCGATCCAACTACAGAATATGAATTACCATGATCTTCTACAATTATCTTTTGTTTATAATCATATCCGCCTACTGTAATCTTCAATGTATGCGTTCCAACAGTATCGAAAACTTGACCTTCGGTAACTAATTCATCGTCCAAATATACTTCGTTTAAATTAAGACCGCTCATGGTCATCATCTGATATTGAGTATAAGCGGATCCAAGAGGGACATGAGTATGACAAAAGAAAATAGGACTTCCATTTGGAGCCACCCATTCGTCAGCGTCGTCATTTATAATAGCTTGTTCGAAATCATTGTGAGTGGTGCCGTAGTGTATAATTACATTTGAAGGTTCCTCGTTCCACCCTAACTCGCTATAATTAAGAGCGTCTGTATATATTTCTCCAGTTGTAATATTCATGGTGCGACGTGAGTCCAATATAAACGTTGAGGGTATCCAAACTATTTTTGTATAGTCCAAACCGTAGTTTGCCATATATGCCCATTGATCAGATGTATAATCCGCATTTAATGTATTTACTGAAGAGTAATCTACGTATTTTGCCTTACCGGTTTTTGTATTTACATCCACATCTGTGCAGATTTTATTTGGCATATTAACACGTGTCGCTGTTAATCCGTTAAACAATTGATTTCCGTTATTTATATTTAACTCAGCGTTGCTCCAGTCTAATAATTCAACGGCGGTATTTTCAAATATTCGGATATTACTATACACACTCAAATCAAAAGTATTGTTGGTAATATCTGGCAATATCAATGTGTGAATTTTAGCATTCCCAAATATACACAAGGGATAGATAAACATCATAATTGCCTTATAAAAATGAAAACTAGAAAGATCTAGTGTACCGTCTGTAATAAAATTATTAAACATACCAGATACATTATATCCTTCTGGAAAAGTATTGTTATTTGAGAATCTTAAATCATGAATATTTGCATAGGAAAATAACGTTTCCCACGTACCGTGTTCTGCATTTCCATACGGAGCATTGGATGCATTGGCTCCCAAATCCCAATCTGATATATCTAATATATTTGTATTAAGACCACTAAATAATGATTTTTGATAAGAAGTATTTGGTTCAATAGCTTCGGGCAACTGAAAATGAAATCCTCTTAAATCTAGATTGGGAACTGTCATATTGCTAAATAGTCCTGAGATATCTTTGACATTAGAAACATCTAATGTATTAGGAAATACGAATGTTTGTAATGACGTGCCCGCAAACATATAACTCATATCTTCAACATTAGACGTATCAAATCCTGAAACGTCTATTTCGTCTAGTGAAGTATTTCGGAACATATTTTGCATATTCACTACATTAGAGGTATCAAATCCAGAATAATCTATTTCATCATAAGAGGTATTGTAAAATATATTGCCTATATCTTCCACCAAAGATGTGTCAAAATGAGACAAGTCTAATGTAGTTCCCGAAGTACCTTGAAACATACCATGCATGTTAGTGACAAGAGACGTATTAAAATTTGATATATCTATATTTGCTTCAACATTTTTAAACATGTTACTCATATTTGTAACTTTAGATGTATCAAAGCTACTTATGTCTAATTGTTCGACGGAACTATCACAGAACATATTTTCCATTGTCTCTACCTTAGACGTATCAAAATGAGACAAATCTAATTCCGTAGCCTTACTACTGTTAAACATAAAACTCATATCTGTAACCTTAGAGGTATTAAACACGTCAAGTCCTAATATAGTTTCAGACATACAATTATCGAACATGGATCGCATAGTTGTAACTTTTGATGTATTAAAATTTCTTAAATCTAAAGTCTCAGGTAGTTGATAATTTGCCCCCGAAAACATATTACTCATATCAATACAATTATCGGTACGTATATAAGGTATTACTTTATATCTCCATGTTAGGTGATTATAACCCTCGAGCGTGATTTTATTACTTCCAGTATGAGAAGGAATATATACTTGTCCCATTTTAATCACCTCCTATCGCTTGTAAGAAATCATCATGAGTACTATTAAGATGTAGCCGATATCCATAAGGTTCTGCTTTAGTATATATGTGTGAAAATTTCCATCCTTGCTCTTCAACGCTGATAGCATTTGTATAAATATCTATGATACATCCCTCATTCGCACCTCCATAAAACATGGTATTATCATATCCAATGGGATTGTATAATGTATTAGGAATATAAGCTATTTTATTGACGCTAGTGCTTGAATATTCGCTTATTAACATACAGTTTGTTATATCGTCTCTCGATCTAGGTATAACCCATCCGTCGAAGTCAACTGATCCCGCGAATCCAGATATTCCATATATATAAGTCACATTGGATAAATCCCAATTTCTTATATCAAGATTCCCGTTTAAAGAACTAGCGATGCCATTTATTCTAGTAAGATTATCAGTATCCAAATTACTAAGGTTAAAATTTCCTGTGCAATTTTGCAATAAATACGAAATACTTTGGAGTTGACCAACGTTCCAATTACTTAAATCATAAGACCCATATGTGCTATAAAATAAATATTCCATTTCTTGAACATCTGATACATCGATTTTGTCTAAGTTATATAAGACCGGAGAATGGCCACTGTATCCATAACAAAAATAACTCATTTTGTTCGAAAATTTTATTCCCGTATTGGGGAAATATATCGCTCCAAGAGAACATCCGTATCCCATGAATCCATAAGAATATGTACAGACACCATCAACAACCAATCCTCTCATATCTAAATACGTATCGTTCCAATCGGATCCATAATATGTACAATATATAAAATTGTTTAATCTGCCAGAATTTCCCATATGCAACACTGAATTCTCAAACGTTATCTGAACAGGATAAGAACCAGATATAAAATTAGAAAAATCGCTAGCGTAAATCGTACTGTTTTTAATTAGATATGATGTCGTGCCAAGATCAGAAGCTTGAGGGGATATAAAATATCCTAAGCGATTTACTGCTGTGGGAAATGTTAACTCCAAAATATGATTAATTGCTTTATCATAATATGTCAATCCAAATTGGCTGTAACTCGTAATATTTGGAGATAAAGAAGTTTTTAAATGCATTTCAGGAGTTTGGCATCCATAAAAGGGGTAATGACTATATGAAGTTTCTCCTGAGAAATCTAATGTAGAAAAATCAGTTTCTCCTAAAACAGTATTATAAAACATGTTATCTCCGTTCGAGATAATAACATCTTCAAAACAAGACAAATCCAATCCACTATCCGGCATTTTTATATATGCAAACATATAAGAAGTATCTAAGCCCGATGATTCCATTTTCATATTATCAAAGACAAAATTAGGTTCAATATCGTTATTCATCCATTGATAAAACATATACGATGCATTTACAATAGATGGAAATACGCAATCGGATAAATCAATTGTTACTTGCACCGATTCATTTGAAAGGGGGCCCGCCGAATTATTGAACATACCATACGCATTTTGCAGCAATGTAAAAGATACTCCTGATAAATCTATGGTAGGAATACTGCTTGAATAAAACATTTGTGCCGCATTTACAACATTCGAAAAATCTAATGTATTTAATCCTGTGACAATAGGAATGCGAGCAGAATTAAACATATTACTTACATCTGTGATAGTTGAAATATCAAACCCAGTTAAATCTAACGATGGGAGAGAAGCATTGTAAAACATGCCCGCAAGGCTTGTTAAATTTGACACGTCCAATGTAGCCAATCTAAGACCTTGGACTATATTCGCCCCATTAAACATATTTGCCGGAAGACTATAGAATTGGGCTCCTGTAAAATCAACCGAGTTAAATGTTCCGCTCAATAAATTTATCGCTGTAGTTTGAGCACCAATAACTAATCCATCAAGAGACAAATCTCCTCCGGTAACATTTTGGAACATATAATTCATATTAGTTACAGATTCACTATTTATTTCACTTAGATCAAAATCATAGGCCTTAGAATAACTAAATAAATAACTCCAGTCTTCGGCGTTATCCATCGTGGAGAAATCTGTATTTTTTATAAATTCTTCTTCCCACCTATCACCTCTTTCTCCTATTTCAAGGCCATATTGTGGAATAAGACTTTTTCTTTCAATAGGAGGGCGTATATAAATAACTCCCATATTAATACCCCCTCATAAGCGCCACTGAAAATGTAATGGGTGGTTTATTTTCTAATGCATACCAAGTTATGGTTCCATCTCCGGTTATACCATAATCTAATCTACTCGCTGCTTGTCCAATAGTTATATTATCCGAAGGCGTATTAGATGGAACATATCCTAAATATATCATTTTATCTAAAGATGTAATCCCAGCAACATTTACTGTATTAGTGTACGGTGCAACGTTTGACCATCCGCTTGCCGGTATTGTGACGTTTATAATCGCAAAGTTTGCAAGGATACCACTTACTGTACCGTCTGCATATTCAGATATATCTGTGTTACCTATTTTCGTGTTTGTTTGAGCTACTTTATTATCAACAGCAAGTATTGCACCGCTTGGAGTTCCGTCTCCAAGTGACGAAATATTGTTGTCTCCATTAATCTGTCTTGTTAAATTTCCTACAGTTATATTTCTTGTTCCATATGTGGAAGAATCCAGTGTTAACTCTTCATCCGAGTAAGCCGTATTAATATCTGTATGATCTTTAAGTCTACGTGTTTCTATATCAACGGGCATATCAATTCCTCCTTTCTATAAAATAGGGAGGAGTCACTCGGACTCCTCCTCCTTGTCAGGTGCTTGATCTTCTTGTTGAAATTCTTTTACAACAGAAGAATTAAGTTGTGCATAATAAGTTTTTTCCACCTTCCACTGAAGATCATTTACGATTAAGTTAATAACCCCAATAGGAAGATTAGAATCGTTTATATCTTTAACGAGCTGCTGTTTAAGATTTTCTATTACTATATTTACATTGTTTTCCATATTTTCTTTTTACTCCTTTATTGACTTACATTATCAATTCCTAAAACAAATATTCTTTTAGTGGGAACATCAGTAACTATATGTCCAACTTGATTCCAATTTCCAGCACCAGAAGGTTGAGAAGCCGAAATAGCAATATTCTTAGTGCTGGATTCTTGCCATAAATAAGGTCGATCTGTTGGGTTTAAAGCTTTAGCTACACTAATAGTTTGCCATTTTAATGTACCGCTAGGAAGATTACCTTGGCTATCTTTAATCTGGTTGACCGTTATGGTTCCGTTAACATCAAGATTTTGTGCATTAATAGATTCGTGTACTGTTAATGTTCCGGTCGTCAAATCCTCGATATTTGCTTTATCAGCAGTCAAAGTTCCTATATTAGCTGTTACCGCACTGAGCTGACCTTGAATGTTTAAATTCATAAGGTTCATTGCTTCAATAGTCGCATACCCAGCAATAGTAACATTTTCAAAGTTACCACCGGTCGCCGTTATATTCGAGAATGTTGCAGTACCATCGTTATAGATTCCCCATTTAACGTTATTATTAATAGAACACACCATACTACCAGTATTATATAACGTTACATTACCACTAGTGCCTGAAAGAGACGTTTGTCCGATATTCCATCCGCCTATCGTACCATCTGTGGCCGTGAGAGTGCCGCTATTAGTAACACGAAAAGTGCCATTACCATTATTAATTTCCCCATTTATTTGAGCACCCGTACAAGTCATTAATCCACTTTCGTTGACTGAGAATGCGGTTCCGCTAGACCCTACTACACTTATAGATCCACCCGTAATAGCTGCGCCGGTAATTGTTCCGCCACTCGTAACACCATTCTCCAAGGTAATGTCTCTTGCAGTAACCTTACCTTCTGGCGTAACGACAAAGTTATTACCATTAGTTATAGATGAAGCACTGATAGTACCTCCATTAAGTGAGAGAAGGTTGCCATCATATGTCAACTTGTTTCCTCCGAAACTGAACGTTCCATTATTTAAATTAATATGGCTCCCTGTGTTTCCAATTGCTGAGTAATTACTTGAATATATATCTCCTCCAATAATACTCGAACCGCTTATATGTCCTGCTTGTACAAACTCTGCCGTAAGACCATAATCAGATGCGATCTTATAAGCATCATCATTAGGATCATAATAAGTATAATCATGTTTTCCAAGTGCAGCCGACGCCGTTTCCCAATTATTCTTTGTGAATACAAGAATGTTATGCGTAATTCTTAATTGCTCTGGACTATAAGTTTCGGTATCTGGATCGTAACTTTTAGCATATATTCCATTTTCTCCAAAAGTAATTTCTTCATCAACATTATTCTTGACATTTGTCAGCGCGGACAATAACCCAGTTTCAACAAATTTACCTATCGTTGTATTTGCCTTTTCTCCAGCAGATGCTTGATTAGTGGTATATCCATAAGATCCAGATATTGATTTAGCTGAATTTAATATACTCTCTACATCTGTCATGATGTTTCCAATTTTAGTTACGTTGGAAAATTCTACATTAATTTTATTAAAATCACTAAAATCTATAGAATAAGAAACCAGCCTTAATCTAAATAATTGGTCATCTGCTATTACTCTAATCCAGTTTCCAAGAACAAATTTATCTTTATACACTTCATATCCGGTGGTTGGTATTAAATTATAAAGATTACATTTAACACTATATTGAGGAGTGGTCGCTTTTAAAAGTTCCCTATTGGCGGCCTCAAGATATTCTCGTGCTTTAGCAAATAGTGCAGCCTTATCGTCAACGCCAGTCGAAATATAATTAGAATTAGAATATGTCTGCTCTCGTCGATAAGCACAATAGATATTGTATAGTTCTTCTCCTAAATAATTCTTGAAATTTAATATATCTTGGATTTCTCTTTTTCTTGCTTCTAATGATCCATCTAAGATAATAACGGTTTCATCGTCTTTAGTGATCTTTCCAATGATATTTGTCCAATAATCTACATTTGCAATAGCATAAGGCTCTCCATATCCATCGGTTCTTTGAGACGGGGAACCGTCAGGTTCTATACCAGATTGCCTTCGACCTATTTCATCCTCGGTCGCTTTTAATTTCGCGTAATATGGTTCATATACACTGTCATAAAATTCATCTACTACGTTAGAATGCCCCTCTTGTGTAAGAATATCAATGCACCCAGATAACGCGCTATGAAAAGAACCTAACCTTTCGACGGAATAACGAGTAATAGCATATTCAAATTGCGGGGAAGAAAGATTTAATACTTGGAATATATTACCTTCCTTATCATTATATTTAACTATATTTTTTGCTATTTTATCATTGAGATATGTCTCATAATCATCAGTCACCAACACATTAATAGTACGGCTGTATGCGGTATCTTCATTGTTCGAATAATTTGTAATTAAAAATCTTCCAGTCCATTGACCATAATTATGACCTTCAGAATCTATTCCTTGATATTCAAATGATGCCGGTTGCTCAGTCATATCTACTTGGGCTTTAACATAACCAGTTTTCACTACCGTTTTTACTAATTGTTCAAGAGCATTGTTTACTGTTTTTACAACAGTGCCATTACTAACACTTGCCAATCCTAACGGAGATAATTTATCTGGCGTTATTTTAGAAGCCTGATCTTGCGCTGTGATGGGATCTTGCTCAAAAGATGGCATTAACGAATGAGCGTATTTATTTTGCTTATAAAGAGCGTCATAATAATCTTCCATTAATTGCGCATATTCTTCTTTATAAGAATCATATAAATCATTATAGGATTCTATTTTACTTACAAGACTATCGGGCATATCTACATAATCAAGCTCATTAAACAGATTGATGTATTCTGATCCATTCGGATTTAGACCCACTACGGTAGAAGTCATATAGTCATCTCCCGTCTCAAGTTTAAATGTATTCTTAATTGAGTCAGTGTCAATAGTTAACTCTATATCGTCAGTAAGATTTTCTTTATTGATAACAACGCGAGTATCTTCTCCGAAAAAATTAAGATCAGTGCTCCCACATTCAGAGCAAACCATTCTTTTAAATGCAATAACCCCATCATTACCACATAACCACGCATTATCTGAATCAGTAGTTATTTTTAAATCTGAGTCTTGAGCATATTCAGTGAGGTCGTAATACCCATGTTCATAATTGGGGTCTTGGCGATGAGAACAATTATTACAAACTACAAGTAAGTCATAAACGTTAATTATTTTATGAACATTATCGATTAAAAACATTACCTCAAATTCTTCGGCCACATCTTTAGACAAAAAATCCCATACGCTTTTATCATTAATTGAAAACTCAGGTCTTCTTTCTAAGGCAGCCACGCTTTCTGGTACATGTCCAATAGAATACTGAGGAATTTTATATAAGGCTCTATGTAATAAAGATCGACTAGGATCTTCTGGGTCATAAAAAATGGTGCCTTGATATTCGCCCAGTCCCTTTATTCTTCTTTCATTATTTTGTATTTCAATGTCTATAGGCGTATTAATTTCTAGCCCATATATTTGTGTTTGAGATAACTCTGCTATACCAGCATTAACTCCCACTACACTTTTCTTTCTCTCAACCGTATCATGATCTGTAATGGTGATTTCAAGATAATCATTCAATTCGGGTATATATATTAATTTGAAATCTACTAGGTCATTCCACAATGGCTCTATTTTTCCGTTCAGTTCATAATAAACATCGAAAGATACTTCATTGCCATTTAGCATTTCAGCCTTAAGATTGATCGAAGAAAAATCAACATTTTGAACAGTTCCAATTTGTTTATGATCTCTGCTACATAAAACAATTGTAAATTTGTCGTATAGGGTTTTTATTGGCCCATAAAAATTATTTGTATTTGCCATAACACCCTCCTTAAATCAATCCAAATTTGCTTATTGGTTTGTATGTCATTTCAATTTCTGTATCTGCTAAATTAGCAACAAATATATTTGTCCTATAATCAAGACCGCTTCCCATATTATTCCATATTTTAGGAAAGACATAATTAAAATCATCTTGAATATTTTCATGCGAAACATATGCTGGGAACTGTACGGTTCCGGTTTCACCATCCAAAATTATAGTTTCACCAGAAGCGCAATTGGCTATAACGGTTAGCTCCTCACGTTTTCGAGTATTATATAATATCAAATGTCCATCGGTATGAATTGTAAAAATACACCGAGGATATATAAACCCTTGCTCGTCAGACTTATCTTCGATCGTAACCGTATCAGTACCGGTAACAGTGACCTCATCATAATATCCAAATGGAGCATCAGTGGTCATATCAAGTTGAAATCCTATTACATTCCCCATATAAACTATGGGCTGTACATTAAATGTTGCGTTATAATGTACAGTGGGCCATGAAGTATTAGAATAGACAGGAACAAAATCTTCATACCGAGGCTGATTAAGCCACCTTAAAATGTTTACAACTTCTTCGTATGTGTAATACCCGCATTTATCACATGGATTTTTAAAAAATGAAAATTGCTTTTCCACATAAGAATCATAAGTTGATGTGACACTTTTTCTTTTCTTTAACGGCTTTAACTCTATAGGATTTAAATTTAATTCACTACCTATATTCACAGGGCCAACAGTATCTCCACCTGATATATCACCAATAACCCCATTAAATTCTGAGAGGCTATGTCCGCAATATATAAAATCTATAAAATCATTAACAATAAATTTCATCCGTCGTCCTCCTTCCCAATACCACATTCTTTCATAAACTTTTCCATTTTCTTTTTATATTCAACGTTGAGTTTTATAAACTTCTTACGTTCATCTTCATATTTATTTTTTGCTTCCTGAAGCTCGGTAATCTCGTTAGATACCTTTGTAAGTAATTCATTAAGTTGATATATCAAAGCGTCGGCCTCTATCTGTTTATCTCTGAGTAACGCCGCATCTATATTATTTTGTTCAAGTTCATTAATTTTTTCTTTTAATGATTTAATGACTTGTTCACGTCTCTTTAATCTAATGTCCTTCAAATTGATTCCTCCTTTTATTCAAATAGAAACAGTGGGACGGAATTTGACCTCCGCCCCACCTAATTATTAGATAGAGTATTTACTCAATTTGCTTTTTCCTAAAGCAGTACCTATAGTTATATTCTGAACCAGCTTTTCGAATTGAGGATCCTTCTTTGCCTTATTAACAAAGTCTTCGTAACTTGTTACATTGGGCAGTGAGAAGGATACATTCATTCCATTAATTGTGGTTCCAGAAGTAATATTACTTAACGTATTAGCTGGCAGTGTCGCCAGAGGTTGCATCATCTTAAAGATACTTTGCATCTGCTTTATACGCTCAAGGCTAAGTACTTCTTCACCGGTACGGGCGAGAATAATACCATCCTCTCCAGTACGCTTAATAGCAGATCCAATTGTACCGCCCTTAGCATAAGCTGCATTTTTTAAAGTATTAGCTTCTTTTATAGCTGCCACTGCTTGAGCATGGTAAAATTGTACGTTCGCCAAATAACCTTGCCATTTATCATATACAGCTTGTTTATTTGCTCCGCTCAAAGCAGGAGGTAATGACTTATATTTTTTCTCTTCTGATTTTGCCAATTGTCTGTATTGTTTTTCTAATTCAATATATTTCTGATACTGCTCTTCGAGTTCTTGTATTTTTCTAATATTAACAGATTTTTTAGATTTTTCTTCTCCTTCGGAAGGGTCTTCTCCTTGTATTCCATCAGTCGTGACCTGAGGAGAATTATTTGTTCCGTTATTGGATCCATTATTATTCCCATTATTTTGTCCGAGCTGAGCAATCTGATTTGCAATCTGTGCTGCTTGATTTGCAGAAGAAGTAGCCACTGCATTTGCAAGCGCACTAAGAGCATTCAGTTGATTCTGAGCGTTGACATTAGCATCGGTGTGCATACCTTCAATCACAGCCTTCACCGCATCAACAGCTCCAACAGCATCGCTAATCTTCATATCGAAATTAATTCCGAAAGAAGTGTTCTCAAGATCGTACGGAAATTCATCGAGCTCCTGTTGAATACTTTGTTTTATTGTCTCACCACTTGCAGCGGTCTGGTCAATAGCTTGTGCCACCAGTTTATCGAGATTATCAAGACGATCATCTATGAGTTTCTCAAACGCCTCATACATGTTATCCATCATTTCTTCTTGATCAGAAAGCCACTTATCATACTCTGTTTGCTGTAAGTCTTCTTCTGCCTTCTTAAGGTCGTCGGCAAGCTGTTGTAAACGAGCACGATTCTCTTCGGAATTATCTCCTCCAAGCGCCGCTAACTGTTGCTGATAATTTGTTATAGCTTCAGTTTGCTCTCTGACATTTCTCTCATAATCATAAAGATTCTTTTCAGCCTCTAAAGCTTTCTTACGGTAGTCTATAGACTTCTGTAAATAATCAAGGAATGTCTCGTACCCTTGTTTAATTAAATCTCTGATGGCTTGCTTTTCAGAAGAGATACCTTTGATAATATCTCTCCACTGATCTATAAGTTCGTTGCGCCTGTCAAGCAACTTCTTATTGTTAGGATCTTTCACAAGATCAGCATTAATCTTTTCTATCTCTTCGGCATAATCCTTGGCTTGCTCGGTAAGGGTCTGATAACT
>AUXO012444900.1_pt1 | contig 13686 bp, 7 predicted proteins | sample 768731 | NCBI WGS metagenome assembly AUXO01 (sample SAMN02715735, study PRJNA202380) | gut metagenome | biome: sheep rumen | host: Ovis aries | place: New Zealand: Palmerston North
CCTAAATGGGTAGGCTTGCCATTCTTACTAATGATATCGAGCTTTACCACCATGATGCAATGCACATGGTCAGGCATGATGACGTAGTCTTGCACCTCCACCATCGGGTAGTGGGCGGTAATGCTGTGCAACAGTTCGTACTCCACCATTTTGCCTACCTCCGATAGTTCCACATGCGGCGCATTCGGGTCGCCATCAGGCTTGCTGACATCACCCACGATACGCCCCAACGGCTGTTGTCGCCTATCGCCTACCGTCATGGTGATATGGTATATTCCTGGCCACCGGTAGTCTTTATGCAGACTACGACGGCCCATACGATGCGAGTCGGTATGGTAAGGGTTAGAGCTCATGGTTTCCACTTTTCACTATTTTCGCGAAGATGATGCGATATTGGTACTTTTGTTTATGATTCTAAATGCAAAAGTACACAAAAACGATGAACCCGCAAAATAATTCCCTCAAAAAGTGGATTGTCACGATAAAGTGGGCGGTAATACCGTTCTCGAATAGATTAACGTCGACGTCCTCGCTTTGCCGTTGCTTCCAAGAACTTTGTGGCAACTTCATTCATCGGATCAACATCAAGCATCTTTTCAGCATAGCTTGAAGCAGTAACATAATCAGATTTCACATATGCATAATAACTCAGCATATACCGATATGCCATAGCCAAACGAGTCGCATTGGAACCTGTGGGCAATTCTCCATCTTTTGTTAGCAAATACTCATACTGTTTAATTGCAGGAATTCCCGCACCAGACTCTGCAGTAGGGTCTAATTTAAAATAAATACTAAATACTCGCACCGCAGCAAAGGTAATCGCATTTCCTGCAATTTTGATATTATCAATAGCATCAGAGAGTATTCTGTCAGCCTTCAGAAGTGTCGACTCTTTCTCCGAACCATTTTGTTCTGCAGACCAATCAATATAAATGTTTGCAAGGGTATAACTCATCATATCATCAAGTTTACCTTCTGAACGTCTTTTATCCATAAAAGCAGAATACATGTCGATGGCCTGCTGGAAGTCACCTAAATCCGTATAATCTTTCACACGGGCTGACATACATTGGCCAACATATATTTCTGTCGATTTACGATCATTGTCAGAGAGATTCTCTTTGGCAAGAATAATATCATATAGAGCCATCGCCTCATCGTACTTTTTGATACCAGCCAATGCAGCAGCATAGTTGATAGAATCACGTATTTCAATAACAGCTTTATCAGCATTTTTCAAATTATTGAACGCAGGAATAGCCTCTTTGTATTTCTTCATGGGGATAAGCGAACGGAAATAGAATCTATTCAACGCTAGACTTTTGGGGAACAAAGCCAATGCCTCCTCAGCTTGCGTATTACATTCATTGTTTTGTCCCGAATAGAAAAGGCTCATAATATAAGTTTCTATGTCACCCTGTGTCATCTTTGACTTATCTACTTTACTAAAGTATTCAGCGACCTCAGCTCTATACTGATTACCTCTTACGTCAATATCATTATACAGACGGGCCATTAATAGATCAACTGGCATTGAAGGGTCATTTTTACGAAGAACTTCCAGTTTTGCTTTTGCTGCTTCTATATCCGTTCTGGCAAGTATCATTGCCTGAGAAATATACAATGACGAATCGGTAGAATTATGTAGCAAGCCCTTCTCAAGCCATTTCATTCCCTCTTCTGTCTGACCATCATAATCCAAGATGTCACATGCAGCTACATAGGCTTTAGCATAAGTGGGGTCTATAGCTATAGCCCGACGAATGTATTTGAAAGCCATAGCAGTGTCATTTCTATGATAGCTACGCATTTTATGATACAGGTCTTTATATATATCAGCCTCTTCATTATAATTATAGTACGACTTAGCGATACGCGTGGCTAAGTATGCAGACTTATGTTTCTCAAAGATTTCGTCAACAAACTTATTGACGATATCCGCCTCTGTATATGTACGAACAATGGTATCGATGGCGGCAGCCATGGCACGTTCATTAGCCTGGGCACTAGCAAAGATTGCAATCGTCAGGAAAAGGAAGGAAAGAATTATTCTTCTCATACTATTGATAATTAAACATACAACTGACCCATTTCAGAAACTATACTGTGCACCGATATTGAAGGTCTCCATCAACTTCAGGTTAGTAAATTCCACACCTGGCATCTTGGCGCTTCCCAACGTATAGACAGTTGGTACGAAGAAGGCCGTAAGATGAGTATTAATATGGTATTCAAATTTCAGACCGAGATGAGCGCCAATACCAAAACCAACCTTTTCTGCATCAAGCGGCTCTGCTTTGTGATTGTGCATCAAACGCTCATTAGGTGACAGCGAACGCTGGTATTTCGTCACATAGACAGCCGTCGGACCACCAAAGGCATAGAGTCTGAACTGCTGCGACTGATAATGCATCGTCAGGTAGTTCAGGTCTACCTGGCCGCTGGCAGAAATCAGGAGAATATTATACTTATGGTCCCACAAGCCTTCACGCAGTACTGGTGCATAGTCCACTTCTGGGTAGTCCATATTATAGTCCATAAATTGAGTAAGGTTCGAGCGTTTCATGGTAACATACTCTATACCTAGGCGAACACTCTTCAAACGATCGAAATGATACTCACCAAACAGTAAGCCGTTCAGTCCGATACTCGAACCACCCGAATAAGTACGTTCCGTTTGCAACAGGTGGAAACCGCCACCCAGTCCAACCTTAATCTTTCGCAGTCGGTCGTCTACAAATTCCTGATAATAGCTATGCTCATAGTAGCGTGCATCATCACGGAATTCCACTGCCATGCCCATATTCAGCGAGAAGTAATTGTCCGAATAGCGCTTTACCCATTCCACGTTGGTATAGGGAACCTTATAGTCGTTATGCATCAGGCGTGGTTCTATAAACACTTTCAGACCCGGACTGAGCTGATACCAGAGGTTGATACCGCCACCCCATCCTGTCGTACTACAGCTCAGTCTCTCGCTTTGCGTCTTCAACAACCATCCCATTTCAGCACCACCAAACAGATAGAATCCGAATGGTGCATCCCAGTAGAAGTTTTTCAAGAATCCCATCGGGTTGAAGATAGCTTCCAGACGGCCTCCCACCATTACGTTATGCAAGTCTACCAGATAGTCTGTCGTATTACTCCCTGTTGCCTGCGTCGATAACGGTGTTGTCTGTCTCCATACATTTGTCCTTGAATACAAACCGCCTCGCAGACCAATGACAGGTGACAGCCATTTACCTCCTGCGATGGCTATCTCACTGCCCATTGTCTTACCAACGCTCAAATTGGGCTGTTCTTGCATCAGAGCGGGTCCCGTTGACAACTGGATGAACCATGGCTGCTGCCATTTCTCCATCAGTGAGTCTGTCGACATGCGGTTATGCTCATGCTGGTCAGCCAATAGGCGACGGTGCGACTCTGGCGAGAGGTTGTTATTGATGTAGTATACAAAGTTGATGTTGGCTCCATAGAACACATCCTTCTTGCGCCAGTTGCGGTCGCCACTGACATCCATACCGTCACCGCCAACACCCACATAGGGCTCTACGGTGATATAGGCTTTAGGTCCTGTAAAGAAGCGGAACTGGAATCCGAAGTGTCCCTCTACTGACATCGCATTGCCAGCCATTTCCATCTTCGACGATTGCAAGCCCAAACCCAGAATCGTTGACAAGCCAACCAGTCGCGACGGATTATATCCCGACATATAGGACGACAGGTCATAGAGGTGCTCCACCTTCACGCCCATCTTAGAAAGCATCAGGTTCTTATAACGTTCCTCACCCCATGCCCCATGAAACATGACGCGAGCCGTATGTAGCTTGTTAAAGTTCTTAGCAACACCCAGCTGGACATAACGCATGGGGGCTATTTTATAGTCCTCGGTAGGAGGTGTAATCATTTCCATACCCACACCGCCCTGCACATAGAGGTTTCGCAGCCATTTGGGTTTGTTGATGAATGTCTCGCCAACAGGAACATAGCGTCCCTCCATCACATCATTGATGGCATTATATCCATCCACCACGAGATCACGTGGTGGACGCTTGGGCTCTTTGCTGGCTGTTCCTGCCTCGTCCTCCTCGTCGTCCTCACCATAACGGGTCGTATCCGACGGTACCGTCAGTGATGGCATAGGAATCATGCGGGCCGACGCCGTCGTGCAGCAAATCGCCACTATCACTATGAGAATCAGTACTTTTCTCATGCGGCAGGTTCCTCCTTCTTTTCTTCATCACTGTCCTCAGACTTATCGTCCGCATCTTTCTTATCGTCAGCATCGTCTAAAGCGCTAAAGGACTCATCGCGTTTCTTCAACAGAGTAAACATCTCACGATACAATTCACGGTTCTTCAACCTATACTTATATTGCTTTCGGAGATTCTCTGTCACATTACTCTCTGCATGATAATAGCGGAAGTAGGTCTTGGTACCATCCAAGTCAAAGGCATGTTGGAAGTAAGCCAGATACTGAGGAATACCCTTGAACTTGTCAACATTGACCGGTGTTGCTGCCTTACTTGAGTTCTCTGCTGCCGCAGGAGCCAATGGCGGTTCCTCGTCATTATGATCTTTCTTATATTGCAACAGTTTAGCGTTGTACTCCTCCAAAGCTTTGGCCTTCTTCGGGTCGTCCCATTGGTCTGCCTGATACTGAGCCAGTTTCTCAGGACTCCAACGATAGAACTGTCCATCGCCACCACCGTCATCAGCATCGTCGTCGTCACCACCCGTCACGATAAGCGGTTCTTCCGTCTTGTCTTTCTCCAGTTTCACAGCAGCAAGAATACCTTTCAGATACCATTTACGCGGATTACCGTCATCCATCTTATTAATCCACTGCATGGCATTGTCTCGCTGGTTCCACTCTTCTATTTCGGTATAGAGTATGGCCTTATTCTCATCGCTCATATCCAGCACGGCACTCTTGGCACGCTGATAGTCAGCTTCTTCCTTGGCCGTACGTACCCCTTTGAAGTGCAGTTTCTTCAGATTAATCAGGTTCTCCAACTGCTCTGTTCCCTCGTCTTCCATCTTACAGTCTTTCAGCCATTCTATCAAGAACAGCGCAGTATCCACCTTTTGTTCCATGTAGTAGCATGCCGCCTGGTTAGCAACTATCTGCTGACGATTGAACTTGATATTACCACGGCCAGCCACATATTGGTCAACATTGATACCATATCCGGCACCAATCTTACCACGGCGCTTGAAATCGATAAATGGTTTGAGGATTTCCACGTTTGGAGTACCACGCTTCATCTGCTGGATAGCCATCAGGTTGCAGACATATGGCGACATTACATTCTCTTTCTCATAGTCCGGCATACTTATTATCTCCCTGTATGCAATGGTCGTCAGCGTGTCAATCTCCAGGCTGTCCTCCAACATATCGTACAAGTTGTAGAAGTCACCTGTTGAGAAATGCTTCTCATTTTCCCAATATGCCTTGCGATGGATACGGAACGCCTGTACACACTCTTCCGGCTCCATAGGTCGGTTGTTCTGGTACATGTACTTACAGAGCATCGCACGCTGATTCTCAAGTATGGGAACGATGTCATAGTCATAGAAAGTCAGCTGCTTGATCTTCTGATACTGCGATATATCGTCTCCCCCAGACTGGACAATCTCCATCACCTTCTCAGCTTGTATTGTCTTACTCTGGTCATTCAGCGCATTAGCCACATCGGTCCAAGTATATACCTGAGTGGTAATGCGAGGGGTGATAGGAATTCTACCCAGCATACCTTTGGCCACATTGGCACGTTGGCGAGCCAGTTCCTCATTATGTTTCATGCTACCATCGGGCGACGCACCTCCTACAATAGTCAGTTCTACGAGAGAGTTTCCATACGAGCTAATCTCTTTCACGAACTTATTCCTCTCCACGCCATTCAGCGAGTCCTCTATAAGCTTACTGGTACCCACCTCAAAGCGCAGGTTAATCTTGGTATTCTTCTTCTGGAACTGCGACTCAGCCTTCTCATAGAATTCCGGCGTCAAGTCTATCTCGTGCAAGGCAGCGGCAAAGTCCAGCATCTTAAACGGACGACGCTTCAGACATGTTCCCTCCAGGTCCTTTCGGAAATAAGGATGGTGGAAGTCTTCAAACACATAAGTACACGGGCCGCGGAAGTTGCGGTCTTTCATCGTTGACGGCTTTGGCCATACCAGCGTCGTGTCCAGCACAAAATATTCATTCTCCTTCAGCACGGCATTGCGACGATAATACTTGCCTAACTTGTCGTTCTTATCGTAGTCGAAGGCCATGCGCTTATTCTGCATGTGGTGATACATCTCACCCTCGAATACCAGCGATGCCAAATAGTCGAGCGTGTCATCTGTCTGGCAGTCCACGGCAAATGTCTGGATAATCAGTCGTGAGTCTGTACGGGCCGTACCAGGTGCCAGTTCTATATGAAGGTTAAAACGCTCGTTGCCGTCATCCGCATCGTCAGTAGTAGCCACGTTAATGTCCTGAAAGCGAGCCTTTTCCGTAACCACAACGGTCTTGGTCTGTTTCAGTTTCATGACGACATCTTTATATTGCGTCTTTCCTTTCTCTATGTCAATCTTGAGCACCTCACCATTCTCTTCGTCAACGAAGACCAGCGACATGGAGGCCATGACGTTCTTTTTAAATACGCCTCGTTTGCAGCGTCCATCAATATTGTATTGCTCTCTCAGTTCCGTAAACTTCAGTTCACGGTCGGCATCGTCTAGATTCTTAAACTGTCTGAACTTTTGATAGGCCTCGTTGGCAACCTTCTTGTCCATAGCGCCATACCACAGCACATCAGGACCGTCAATCTTCTCACCAGCATCGTTAACGAACTTAATGTTTCCTCGCACCTGCATGGTCTCTGACTCTTCCTCTTGAGCCATCAACGCCAGTGGCAATAGTATTGCTATCAGTGTCAGTAGTTTTCTCATTTACACGCTGTCTTTTCTGTTTCACAATATGTTATTTCAGAATATACGACACCGAGACGCCTATACGTGTCGGCAGCAGGTAATAGCCTGTGGCATTAGCTCGCTGCACACCATTTTCCGTATAGTCCACATCGTAGTTGTCTTGTTCGAAGTACTCTTTTCGGGTATAGAAGAAGGCACCAAAACCACTATGGAAGTCGATGCTCAGTCGTTCCGTCACGTTCCACACATATCCATAGGTAATGCCAGCACCGAAACCGTAGCCGTCATACACCTTCCCTTTGTGCTTCACGTCAAATATGGCGCCAATAGCTCCAGCTCCAACAAACCACTTGTTGATAGGACGTCCAGAGAACCAATAGCGATACTCTGGCTGGATGGCTGTCAGTTTAAAATCCTTACCTAATAAACCATTGGTGATGAGCGCATTGACACTTACCGACGACCTGTTTCCTGTCACTATCTCCAATCCCAAGCTGGGAGCCAGCAACAAGTCACTAGTCACCTCAGAACTAACCACAAACAATTGAGCCTTAGCACTCGTACAAAAAGTGAAAAGCATCAACGCAACAAGTAATCGCCTCAATTGTTTTATATATGTTCTAGTTCGTAGAAATGTCATTTTAGCTATTTCTTCCTATTCAAGATGCAAATATACGAACTTTCCCCGAAACCACCAAATCTTTAACAAAAAATAGTTATTGCTATGCGAGTGCACAGCAATAACTATAGAATGTACAACGAAGGCAAGCCTTCTATTGGTTATTCAAGTATAGATTCACTATTTCTACGACGTCACTGATATTTACCTCACCGTCGCCATTCACATCGGCAGAAGATATGGGGAGTTCATCCACCGTACCATTCAGGTAATGGTTGACCAACAGCACCGCGTCGCTGATGTTCACCACGCCATCCCAGTTCACATCACCTTTCCGTCCAGTATCCACACTCGTCTGACCAGTATTACCAAAGGGATCGGCAGGATTATCGGGATTGTACACAAAGTGAGCAGTCAACGTGACATCGTGATGAGGCATCAGATAATTGAACGACAACGCATCGCTCACCTTCACACCATCGGCAAACCACCCTTGGAACTTGAATCCCGGACTGACATTCTGGGCTGCCACGTTCACATATTGGTCGGCCTTACGTTTCAACCCGCTTGTGATGTTAAACGTACAGCTGCCCTCCACATTGTTGTCCAGATACAGTCGATACGTATTGGGAGCCGTAGGGTCTGCGGGATTTGCTGGTGTAAACTCATATACAGCTACCAAACTAACGGGGCCGTCGGGCATGGTGTAGTGAAAATTACGCTCGGTGCTTATCTGCTCGTCGCCACACATCCAATAGAGAAATGTGTAGTCAGCCCTTGCCGATGTTGTCACCCATACTGAAGCACCGCTCTGATAGCTTCCTCCACCAGAGACGTAGCCTCCCTCCGCCGGTGAGGCACTGACTGTCAACTTGTAGGTCAGCAGTGGATCGGGTGGATTCGAGGGATTATAGTCATCATCAGCCATTGCTCCTGCCGCAAACAGCAGGAGCATGGCGATGGTACATATCATCGATTTTCTCATTTCACAAGCAGTTTTGTGGTATTGTTATCCACCTTAACGATATAAGCAGAGTTGGGCAGTTGGATAAATCCATTCTGTACGTGACTTGCCAGCGTTGTACCTGACAGCGAGTAGATAGTCACTTCCTGCTGCTCAATACCACTGAAGCTGATGCCGCCCTTTTCTGTCAGGACGCTAACACCCGTATCCTTACGAATCTTTCCAACACTTGTTACGTCGCCATTGGCAACCAGTGTGAAGCGGTCGTCACACACGCCAGCCTTCGTGCTAAATGTATAGTCACCCATTGTCAGGTCGTGGGTTATCTGCATCAGGTTATCACGCAACATCATGGGCTGATCCATACGCTGTGCGCTGATGGTCATCTCGCCATCATTGGCTGCTATATAACCCAGACGCACCTCACCCATCGGACGCTCGTTGATAGCATACTTGGTAAGAGACTGGTCCAAAGAATACAGCTGGGCTACATCCTCTGACGAGAAGAACTTTGGTGCATCACATGCCATCTCGTAGTTCTTCGACTGCTTCTCATTGAATACCACACGCGTCTTGTCTGTCGTTTGTCCATCACTCAGCGTCAGATTAATCATCTGGCGGTTGATATCAACACCCTGGGCACGGCGGCGAGCTGCTCTACGCGACTGGTCGTTCTTCCACTGCAGATAGGTATAACGTCCATCGTGTTCACCATCTACAGGGAAGTTCATCTCAGTCTGGTTCTCAGGCTTCTGTACAAAGAATGCCTCGAAGGGACGCAGGCTATAGTCATCGTCACCCGGACGTACTGCCTCATAGGCAGTTCCGTTCCATACCGTGATGGGCTGTGTGTATCCCGTCTTCTCAATATCATAGTAGCTGTGGTGTGGGTTTCCCATGAAATTCCACGAAGCATCCTGTTGGTTCTGTGCGGCGTGCTGCTCAAATTCGCGTGGATGGTTCTCAGCCTTCCAGTTCATGTCCACACGCTCTACGCACAGTGACAATATACCACTCTTGTTACATTGGAAGATGTATCCCTGACCTGGCAGCAGCCAGTCTTGCAACCAGTTCAGCCATCCGGAAATACCTGTTGCACGTAATGAACCGTCATAGTAACGGAACACATAGCGCCCTGGAGCAGTAATGTTAGTTATCTTCACACGGAATGGCAACGACAGGAAATACCAGCGTCCTGCCGTAATCTTAATGTCGTAGTACACTTTGTTGGCTGTCAGGTTGTCATCAGCAAGAACAGAACCGCTCTGGTCGCCATCCACCTTAATGTGTACCTCGTCCAGTTCTTGGTCATCAGTTGTTGTTTCTACAATAAGTCCAGAACCAGGATTCAGATCTGCATCTGGGTCGTTGTCGCCCTCACCCTGAATAGTTCCTGCCTCATCGCTGATAGTAAAGTCCTTATTGATATAGAAATACTCGTATTCAGCATCAAAGTTTTCCAAAGAACGGAACTGGCTCCACTCTGTGTCATACCAATAATTATAATAACTGGTGGTAGGAACGTGCAGTGTTGCTGTAGTATAGGTGCTGAACGTATTCATGTTGATTTGGGTAGGCTCAGCAATGTAGGTATAAACATCATTGAGTTTAGAACAATTATAGAACGCATTGTCTCCGATAGACAGAATGGTGCTGGGAATGTGCGCCTCTGTCAGTGAGCTACAACCAAAGAATGTCGAAGACTCTATTCTTTGCAGGTTGGTGGGAAGACTGATAATACCCAGCTGTGAACAATTATTGAATGCATTATCACCAATGTTTGTCAAAGTTGATGGGAACGCAATACGCTTCAAACTGGTGTTATTGTAAAACGCAGAACTACCGATTGTTACCAAACCCTCAGGAAGGATGATTTCCTCAAATTTGGGTGCTCTACCCGACTGATAGTTGCCAGCTATGTAAAAATAATTGCCAGAGAAAGCACTACTACCAATAGTCCTCAATCCCTCTTTGAGTTCCACCGTCTTGAGATTTCCACATCCATGAAAAGCATCGTTGCCTATCGTTTCCAATCCTGTCTGGAACTCCACCTCTTTGATATTATAGCATGCATAGAAGGCATTATTGCCCAACTTTGTAATGGTCTTAGGAAGTTTCACTGTAAGAAGCTTGGTCAGTTCGCGGAAGCTATTGGTCCCAAGGATGTTGTCTTCAGTATGATAGCCTGTATAATACTCATAGTCGTTGGCAACAATATTGGCATCGCTCAGGTCGAGGTGATGAAGGTTATCCATCTTATTGCGCATCACCATGATATCGTAGCCATTGATATCACCCGTAACCTTCAGTGTTACCACCTGTCCCAGATTCTCTTCTCCAATAGCATCCACCAAACCTGAATGATCTGTCTGTGCCGTGACATTCACATTATATTCCAATACTGAACCAATTCCCACAATGCGAGCTTTGAAATCGCTCCATTTGTCGGCAGTTTTGTAAGTAGCAAGCGCTGCATCAGGCACACGCACCACCATCAACGTACCGAAGGCATTATTCGCCGCCAATGCAGGTGGGGTTGTTGCCATTAGAGTTATCGTACCAGGAGTATTAAAGGCGTTTTCACCTACATTTGTCAACTCAGTTGATGTGATACTCGGTTCATTAAGAATAGAGCAACCAGAGAAAGCATAAGAGCCAATAGACTGAACCTTGGGCAACGAAATAGCCGTCAAGGCAGTACAACTCGAAAATGCATACGAACCAATGGTGGTTGCTTCAGGTAATGACATGTTTGTCAAAGTCGAACAACCACTAAATGCACTATTACCCACAGACGTTACATTTGGCAAATTAACATTCTGCAGTTTTACACAACCGCTGAACAAATTATTGGGGATTGTTGTAAAGGCAGAAATATCACCAACGGTTTCAAGGTTGCTACATCCTTGGAAAGCAGCAACATCAATTATTCTAACCTCACCAAGATCTACATTTTGCAACTTATAGCAATTATAAAAAGCCCAATTGCCAATAGATCGGCAATTAGACAAATCAACGCTTTCTAATTTACTGCAACCATAGAAAACATGGTCACTGATAGCAGTATAAGCAGACAGGTCACCAACTGTCGTTAGGTTGCTACATCCATAAAACGCGTATGATCCCAACGATGCAGATTGCGAAATATCTACAGCAGTTAGGCTAGAACATCCATAAAAAGCATAATTTCCAATTGAAGCACCTTTCAAAGAGCCTACACTCGTTAAGGAGCTACAAGAATAGAATGCATATTCAGCAATTATTACATTATCACTTAGATCTATTGATTGCAAGGATGAGCAACCATCAAAAGCTCTATTGTTCACGATTTGACAAGCTGCCAAACTCACGATATTTGAAAGATTGCTACAATTTCGAAATGCATAGTTATACATTGTCTTACACGAACTTAAATCAATCTGTGCGAGGTTACTACAACTCTCAAAAGACTGATAACCAAAGGTTTCACAATTCTCTGTACCTGTAACAGTTGTCAATGCTTGACAGCCTTTGAAAGCATAATTATCAATTGTTTTAATCGTCGTTGGCAGAGTAACAGAGGTCAGCGTTCTGTTATCTTGAAACAGGCCACTTCCTATCTTTACAATCGTATGAGGTGTTTCACCTTCATATACGACTTCAGGCACAACAACCTCATCACCATAGTTGGCCACAGCAGTTATTGTCCAGCGATCATGATAGCTGTTATTTTCCCAATATTGGTTATTCACAAACGTCCACGTCACACCGTTACCATCTGTCCATGTAGCGGCAAAAAGCTGCATCATGCAAGTGCAGAGCAGTATAGGAAGTAAAAATAGCTTTTTCATAGTTATATAGGATTTTAGTTATTGTTTCAATTATTATTTCAGTTTCAGAACCTTGCGGCCATCCATCACATAGATGTGACCAGGCTCAGGCGAAGTGACACGGCGACCTTGCAGGTCATAGATGTCGCTAGACTTCATCATACTCTTCTGCACGACAGAAATGCCAGTAGTAGAACGGTCCAAGGCGAATGCCGGACTATTCTGGTTAGGAACGACTACCCAGCAACGTCCCTCAGGAATAGTGAACGCCTCACCATTGACATTGTAGAACTTGACACCATCACCCTGGTTCTGCAGCACATAGCCCTCGGTAATCTGCTGAGGAACAATAGCGCCACGCAGCACGCCAGCAACAGCCACCTCTACATAGGCAGCAGGATTGACTTCACCAATCTGCTGGTGGGTATAGCCTGCAGGAGCATACAAGATGTAAGGGGTATAGGCCTGAATACTCTCAGCCTTTGTCAATACCAGATAATCACCATTGTCGTTGCTACTGGTCTCACTACTACTGTATGCCTCTACACCCTCAGGGATAGCACAGTCAAAGGGAAGCACACAAGTGCTCCACTGGTTGTCGCTGCTGACGATGACAGGAACGGTACTCTCATTCTCAACAGTGAATGTAAAGTCCGTCTGGTTCTCGGGTTCATAGGCCACACCGCCTTCCTTGATGATGAGTGCTATCTCGTCAACGGAAATATGTGCTTGACCCGGCTGAATGAATGGTGTAGCCTTGACATAGACGGTAAACAGCTTGCCGTCGGTGTCTTTCAGCTCTTCGTTAGCAGTCGACATCAGCACCACACGCATTATTCCCGTTCCTACCACATCATAAGTAGCAGATACGGAGTGCGTAGCCTCATCGTCTTCTACTGTAACCATTGACTCATCAGTCTTGTCAACAACAACTTTGGGCGATCCATTACTCTTCGTGTCGGGCACCAAGCCTGCAGGGAAGTGCATATCCATATTGACTGCAGTGTAGCGGCGGCACACATTGTTTAAACTGACGGTAAACGAATACACGTTATCACTACCAGGAACAACCGTCATGTTGCTAATAGTGAAATACTCTTGCGTTGCTTCGCCGGCATAAGCGACCAGTGCCAACGCATTCAGGAAGAATAGTAGTAAAAGTTTCCTCATATCTTATTGTTTTTAGTTATATTTCTTTAGTCGTTCTTGACGCGGAACGTCAACGTCAGGTTCTTGCCTGGCATGTAAGCATCGACGTAGTCGCTCAGCACCACTGGCGCCGACACCTTGTCTGGATACGATGTTGAGTTCAGCAGATTATCCCCGTTGTCATACTGTCGTATAGCGTAAGAGACGGTAGCTACCGC
>AUXO011137820.1_pt1 | contig 13685 bp, 14 predicted proteins | sample 768731 | NCBI WGS metagenome assembly AUXO01 (sample SAMN02715735, study PRJNA202380) | gut metagenome | biome: sheep rumen | host: Ovis aries | place: New Zealand: Palmerston North
CTTTGAGTTTCGACCATTCCTCATTGGTTAATTCATATGACATTCTACTTCACCTGAAATATATTTTATCATATATTGTCCACAGTCCCTAGAGTTTACCAACACGCTCTAATACCAGTAATATTTTCATAGGCTTTGAGTTCGTCCTTACGTTTTAGGAGCAGCGCGTTTCCATTTTTCTTCAAGGACGGTTGATAGCCGTCTTTTTTCTTGTGCGCTGGACATAAAAAAAAGCTTTAACAGAATATTACTTGATTTTTTCCACGTCGCCAATCAAACGTTCGGAAAACATACTATGAACATGAGGATGATGTTATTCGGACATCATTCCTTTTTTTGTTGTGAATGGCGTAAGTCTAATAATGATCTTGCAAATGTTTTTCGATTAAAGCTTCGATAATCTGTTGATATTGCTCAATGGAGTGCGAGCGATTCAGCACTTGTATATTCTCGACACGACAAATTCCCCTTAAAAAGGATGAGTTAAATAATGGCATAAAAAATCAACTCGTTTGCGGTATCCGCATAAGCACGAATGTAAAATTTGTATTCCATTACCAGCTCTGCAATATATTCGGGAATTTCCCATAAATCTGTTCGTTTATGGTAAATGGAAATAGCCAAAGTCGGACGGTATTTTTTTATCGTTTCTTTGGCACCTCGTAAGGCAGCGGCCTCGGCACCTTCAATGTCCATTTTTATGAAGGTAGCTCTGCTACCGGCAAGTACATTGTCAATCGTATCCATCAGAATTATTTTTTCTCCAGTTTCGTCTACGCGAGCCATACTCTTGAAAACAGAAGTTTTAAAATGAGCCGTACCTTTTCTGTCATAAACTCCCGCCTTTATGCAAAGGTGATTTGAAAAATTTTGCGCCGTAAGCCTTTGATAATTTGTTTCGTTTGGTTCAAAAGAAATGATCCTGTCATAGCTATTAATGCCCTGCTCTTTTAAAAAATTAATGAAGGAAATTACAGAATCGCCTACATACGCTCCACAATCTATAAAGACTTCGTGCGTAGAAAATTTCAGCAAATCTTTTTCAAAATATTGCGGAGCATTACTTTTAACGGCTCGCATATACTTGGGATTCATACTTAGTTTTTGATTTATAAAAGCCACAAGAGTCTTTTGTGACCATTCGTCGTTCAGATTATTGAAAACGCGATTCAACCGGAAGGAATTTTCCTTAAGGAAATCCAACGTCATGAATTCCGAATCGGTAATCACTGCGCCGGCAAATCGAAAATCTTTTTTGATTATGAGTGCCATTTTGTCCGCATACTTTTCGAGAAGTTCAGTGTTGAAATTTTCGCGAGCAATTATCAAGTTTATCTTACTTTTACAATCTCGCAAAAAATCCTCGACAAAAAATGTTCCTTCCTTAACGTCGCAATTTTGCGTAACCAATTTTCCTGCGCACGGAATATGATTTTTCATCAGAACTTGTTCGACGAAAATTTCAGCTACAGCATTCTCGTAAATGAAAGTATCGTATTCGGAATTACGAAGGGCATCTAAAATTTTCAGCAAAGTATTTTCCCCTGTTTCAATAAAATCAAAGATGTTAAGTGTTTTCATGTTCAAGCCGAATCATCCTTTAATCGAAGATAGGAACGCGAGAACCTTCAAATCTTGCGAAGAATTATACGCCGCCGACCGTTCATAAAGAAAGGTGGTCTCATCCAAATTTTGAAAAGCTTGCCACATTAATTTATATTCCTTGCTCTTTGAAGCGTAATTCTCGTTGCGGATAATTTGCTCCATTTTTCTCTTGTCCGCGCCATTTATAAATTCGTAATGTTTCAAAATCATCAGACATGGCGATTTAAAATTGTCATCATAGGGATAAAAATAATGCATTGAGGTAAGGACATCGGTCGGGCGAAGATAAAACAACGGATACTTGGACAAAACGCTGTAGGTATTTAAAACTCTCTTGCGTGGACCGCCGACCATTAACAAATAAAATTGAGAATCTTTAATTTCGTAACTGTCCACGTCAAAATATTTCAGTGCGTCCCAAGGGAGCTCATCATTCGGAAAAGCAAATAAATTTTTCGCGGAATAAAAATCCACTTGTGTTGCCAAAATTCGGTGCAAAGAATTCTTTTCCGCAAAACGTACGACCGCTTGAATCTCCATACTTTCCGACCCGATATAATCCAGAAACTCGTCGGCATCAACGGAAAGATACCAACGATTATATCCGTAATGACACAAAACTTTATTTACCCACGACACATGGCGCGAGCTACTAAACGATTGCGTGATTAAAAAAACGTCGGCATCTTTTTGCGCAAGACAAAATTCTCGCGTCCCGTCCTCGGAATTATTGTCGATTATCGCAAAACGTTCGACTCCAATTTTCCTGTAATGGGTAAAAAATTTTTTCATCCGCCGGAGTTCATTTTTCACAAGGCAGACAAGTATCGGCGATTTATCACCAATATTTTCGTCCGATGTCTTTAAGATTTTAATCGTATCATAAAAAAAGCCGTCCAAAATTTCCTCGGCGCGATTCATATTTAATCGATTAAATTCACGTTCCATGTAAGAAAAATATTGGCGGGCAAAATTTTTTTCATTTACCGACAGATTTTCCGTCGAATATTTTTTTATGATATTACCTGACATAGCTGAGCCTATTACTCCTGATTGTACGATTTATTTTCTGTTCGAGGGCAATCATATCTTGCGCTGACATGCCGCGAGTTAATGCAAGCGCAATCTCATCGTTTATTTGTGCGCAAAGCTCTGGATTTTCTTGATAATAATTTTTCAGCAGACTGCCGGGGAAAATCGCAAGGCATTGAAACGCACTGAAGATTGTTGGCAATTCTATCGCAAATTTAATATCCGCGTTCAATTCATCTTCGGTTTGCTCTGGAAAACCGAACATAAACAAAGCACCCGTTGCAATGCCAATCGCTTTGCAGTCGTCGTAAAATTTTACGATGGTCGACGTAACAAGCCTCTTGTTAATCCAATTTTGCCATCGCGGCACCGTAGTTTCGACGCCGCACCAAATCCCGCGACAACCCGCCTTGTACATCAGCTCCAAAGTTTGATACGGTAAAGCGGCGCGACTTTCGCATTCCCAAAAAAATTTCCCTCCGAAAAATTTTATCATCTCTCGGCAAAAATTTTCCAATCGCCCCAAATCTATCGTAAAATTATCCTCGCGGAAACTGACTGCTTTCGCACCAAATGACGTAATAAGATACTTTATCTCCTCAATCACGAGGTCAATTTTCCGTTGCCGGTACATTTTAAAATATTGCGGCTTACTGCAAAATCTACAACCGTAAGAGCAACCGCGACTGCTGAACAAGGAATAGCAGGGAGTTTCCTTGAGTAATGCGCCGCGATTTTTATACTTTGAAATATTCAATATCTTGCGATTTATTACGGGCTGATTAATGTCTTTGAGTATCGCCATTCCGCAATTTTTGTTGGAGTCCCTTAGCCAAAGACCACGCAACTTTAAATCCCTAATCGTTTGACCATTCCGGAGCTCCCTTAAAATTTCCGAGAAAATTTCTTCGCCCTCACCGCTGATTAGAAAATCAAAAACATTTTCCGCCAAAACTTTTTCGGCGCATAATGAAATGTGTATACCTCCGGCAAAGACGCAAGCAGCACTTTCCGCCTTTATCGTCCGCGCACAAAAAACGGAGTTGGCGATATTCAACGACGTACACATAAATCCGACCATATCAGGCTTGTCGTCCAATATTTCCTTAATCAGTTGGTCACGGCTTTTTTTCAAAAGGAGTTGGTCATATATTTTCACCTCGCAGGAATATTCAAGGGCAATTGTCCCAATCGCGCCGAGCCCCAACGGAGGATTAGACTCGAAAATAGAAAAGACGCCCGCCCTATACTCGCTGAAAAGCTCGTCAGTCTCGCAGAAAACCAAAATTATTTTCATTTAACTCCATGCCTTTCTATTCTTAACGTACCAATCAACGGTTGACTTTATGCCTTGCGCAAAGTCGTATTTCGGTGAGTAACCCAACAAATTTCTGGCTTTCGATATGTCCGCCATGCTGTGACGAATGTCTCCCGCCCTCGTGTACGCGAATTTCGGAAGGATATTTTTTTCAAGTTGCTTGCTGATGATGGCGTAAATTTCGAGCAGAGAGCGGAGCTCGCCGCATCCGACATTGAAAACATTGCCAGCAATTTCGGAGCTTGCCTGACACGCCTTCAAATTTGCCTCAACGATATTGTCGACATAGGTAAAGTCTCGCGATTGATGACCATCGCCGTAAATCGTCGGAGCCTCGCCCTTAATTAAAGATTTTATAAATTTCGGGATTACAGCGGCATATTCGCCATCAGGATTTTGTCTGCGACCAAAAACATTGAAATATCTTAGACCGTAAGTATCCAATCCGAAATTCAGACTGTACAGGCGAGCGTATTGCTCATTCGTCAATTTTGTCACAGCGTAAGGCGACAGGGGTTGTCCTTCGTTACTTTCCTTGCGCATAGGAACGGGCGAATCGCCGTACACCGTCGAGCTTGAGGCATAGACGAATTTTTTTACCTTATTCTGCCGCGCCGCCTCCAGTATATTGGCAGTACCCAATATATTATTCTTAACATAAAAAAGCGGGACTTTCAAGCTACGCGGGACGCTCCCCCAAGCCGCTTGATGCAAAACGTAATCCACGCCTGCACAAGCTTTTAAGCAAGTATCGTAATCGCAAATGTCGCCCTCAATGAACTCGTAATTTTTTTTGTCCGAGAAAATCTCAACGTTCTCGCGAAAACCCGTAGACAGATTGTCCAGGCACCGTACTTTATAACCTCGCGCCAAAAGTTTCTCGCACAAATTGGAGCCGATAAAGCCGCCGCCACCGGTTACCAAAAATGTTGTCTCTTGTGAAAATTCTTCCGTTTGAGTTTTCATCACAACCTCCAATACGAATAGCCGTTTCGTTCAAAGTCTTCGCGATTCATAATGCCTTTTATGTCCAGCAAAATTTTTGATTCGGAGCAATACATTTTGTCGAAATCTGCGCGGTTCATGTGACAAAAATTTTTGTGCGCAACGGCGATTATAATGGCGGAAACTTCTTCTACTTGCTCCAAAGTCTTAAGCCGAACTCCATACAACCGGTAAACCTCCGCAGGGTCGGCGAGCGGGTCGATGAGGACGGTTTCAATAGCGTACTCCTTCAGTTCTTTAACGATGTCAAAAACCTTGCTGTTTCTTACGTCAGCGCAATTTTCTTTAAAAGTCACGCCGAGAATCGCAACGACGGATTTTTTTACGCGACCGCCAGCATTTATAATACATTTTATCGTGGTCGCGGCAATGTATCTGCTCATATCGTCGTTTATTCGTCTGCCTGCCAAAATTATATTGCTGTGGTAGCCATATTCTTTAGCCTTGTAGGTTAGGTAATATGGATCCACGCCGATACAATGACCGCCCACCAATCCCGGATAAAACTTTAAAAAGTTCCATTTTGTTTCCGCCGCTTGCAGAACTTCCTGCGTATCAATCCCCATTCTGTGGAAAATTATAGACAGCTCATTCATCAAGGCTATATTTATGTCGCGCTGAATATTTTCAATAATCTTCGCCGCCTCTGCAATCCTTATGCTTTTAACGGGATAAACACCGGCTTTGACTACGAGAGCGTACACTTTTGAAATCGTGTCCAGAGTCTCGGCGTCTATGCCCGAAACGATTTTTACAATATTCGGCAGAGAATGTTCCTTGTCCGAAGGATTAATTCTTTCTGGCGAGTAGCCGACTTTAAAATCTTCGCCGCAAATCATTCCAGAAAATTTTTCCAGAATCGGTATACAAATTTCCTCGGTCAAGCCCGGATAAACCGTCGATTCGTAAACTACAATGCTTCCCGCGGTAAGATTTTTCCCGACGAACTCGCAGGCATTACAAAGCGCACTTAAATTCGGCGAGTGGTCTGGATTGATTGGCGTCGGCACGGAGACAATATGAAATTTCGCCTCGCGCAACAAAGCGGCGTCACTCGAAAAAAGAATGGGAGCTTCGCGCAATTTCTCGTTGCCTATTTCGCCGGTTACGTCGAAACTTTTTTTATAAGCGGCAATTTTTTTTTCATCAATGTCAAAGCCAATGACACACAATTTTTTGGCAAACTCAACGGCTAAAGGGAGTCCGACATATCCGAGTCCGACGACTGAAAGTTTTGCTCTACCTGCCAATAAATTTTCAAAAAGTGTCACGTTTTTTTTTCGCCTCATGCAGAATGTTCGTTATCGATCTGAAATCCTCGCTGAGCTCCGACGGAATATCTTCAGCGCGACAAGTTTTGTATACACCACTGGTTTCCAATGAAAGCGTCGCCAAATTTTTATTTGCGAGCAGAACAGACATAATTTTAAGCCAAACTTTTTTTTTGGTATCGATATGCCAATGAATATCGCGCCGTCCGTCGTTATCGTGAAGGTGGACGACGCGTATCAAATCGCTCATATCCGCCGCGTGATTCGGGGCGTGTTCCCCCTCAATTATCAATGAATGCCCCGTATCAAAACACGCCTCAACATTCGGACGAGCCAGAGTTTTTATCAAATGTCTATGTGATGACGTATTGCCACAAAAATCATACGGGAGATTTTCCAAAGCGACAGAAATATTTTTTCGTTGCGCATACTCGGTCAAGTCCGCAAGATATTTCAAATTAAATGCCGTTTGCGTAGTCTGCAACTCCTCAAGTCCGCTCGTCAGAAAAAACGGATGAAGCACCAAATATTTTGTTCCAAGCTCGGCGGTTATGTCGATACTTTCCATGACGCATTGCAAATACCGTTCAAAATCTGCCAAATTTTTGATGTGACTGTCCAAAAAATAATACGGCGCATGAGTTTGAGAAATTTTCAAGCCGACATTTTCTATCGCGCTTTTATGATCTAAGACGACTTTTTCAATGTCGACGCGGAAATTTAAAGAATCCGGCTCAAAAAATCCGCGTTGCAAATTAAAATCTACGCACTGGAACCCTGCGTTTTTTATAAAAAAATATCCCGCCGTATCGAGCCGAGTACAAATTACATTCGCAGTTATCCCTAAAGTTTTTCCGAAATCCATTTGAGCGACCACGCTAGAACTTCCTCCGCTGACATTTTGTTTGTATTCAACACCGTAGTTTTCGGGTTGGCTTTGATGTATGCTTCAATAAACGGTTGCCAATTCTCAAGCCAGCTACTCATATTCTTGCGAGCTTTCGTCGCGTCACGATTTTTCCGTTGAGTAATCGTTTTCAAATCGGCGTCCAAATACAAAATGTAATCACTCGAACATTTTCTGAGAGCAGCGAGCTCATTTTTTAAATTGCTCTCGACGTCCCAATTTTGTCCGATTATTTTCGGATAGTGCAGAGCATAAAACTCTAAGTCTTCCGCACCACGCAACAGCAACGCAGGTTTTTTCGACTGACGCAAAATTTTATACTCCTCAATCTCGCGTCGAATATAACAGCGTTCGTTTTCGTAAAACTGTTCCTCTACGTTGGTATCAAAACCCGTGTCAAATTTTCTGAATCCCTCGCGAATAATCATGGTTGGCAGTTCATTCTTGATTCCGTTTAACAACGTACTTTTGCCGACCGCTTTGCAACCGGACAGCGAAAAAATTACTCCCATATCGCAACTGCTCCTAAAAATCGGAAAATTTTTTTACTTCCCTGCAAAATGACTCCTGTGCAATTTGCAACCACTCGTTACAATCCTTGACGTTATCTGGAAAATTATCAAAACAAATATGCCGATAGTTTAACACGGTCAACATGGCGGCAAGATTTTTATTGGTTTTTAAGCCGTAATAATCGGCATCGCACGCCGTCACGAAAGTTATCGCCGACATATTTTGGCACGAAATTTTTTTCCATAAGTCCGCGATATTCGTTACCCTGTTTAAGGCAAGTGCATTAACGCCGCATTGAATCACGCTGAGCGCGTCCGTCCACGTTTCGGTTATGAAAATTTTGCCGGCGTTATTAATCAAAGCTTTTTCGTTCCAAATTTTCCCGACGAAATCTCCGAGTGCGTAAGACGAATCCAACTCAAACTGAAAAAGACGTTTCATGGTTTCCACGTCCGTCCGAAACAGCAAATAATCCGATGTGCCATCGGATTTGATATTCGGAATAACGTACTTGTAGCAGGACAAAATTTTTTTATCCTCGCGTATGAACGTGGCGAATTTCTCAAGCCCGTCGGGCAAATATCCTAAACGATATTCGTTGATAATTTCTTCCGTAAAGCCGCGATTTTTAAAGTAATTTGTCTCGCCGACTGTCACCGTTGCCTCCGATATAATTTCTGTGAGCAAAGACTTAATTTTCGTCATTGTATTGCCTCGTTTGCCGAAAATTTTTTATAAGCTCTAAAACCTTGTCAGCAACTTCTGCGGCAATAAGTTGACTCGTATCAACGAAAACGCAATTATTGTAACTCGAAAACCAATGCCGCATCTCGTCTTGCCACAAGGTAAGCCAATTTTCCAAATCTGGTCTGTTACGCGTGTCATTATAGTTGCGCTCCAAAATGATTTCGTCGGTCGCGTCGAGGTAGATAATTGCGTCGCTTTTTTTAGCTTTGAGTCGCGAAATCCAAGTGTCCAAGCGCAACTCGACATTCCAATCGTAACCCATAATTCGGGGATAATTCAAAGTATAAAAAATTATATCCTCAGTCCCACGTGTGATTAAATTCGTCTCAGCGTCATTGACCGTCGCGTATTGTTCCAATTTCTGGCGAATGTAAATCAACTGATTTGCACAAAATCCCTCGACGTTATTGAGGTCGAAATTTTTTCCGCGATATTTATAGCCATGGAAAACTTTTATTGAATTGTCGACCGCTCGGATATTTTTCAGCAATGTAGTTTTGCCTACCGCCCTAGCACCTTCAAGCGCAATAATCATGGTTACCAAAAATCCCCCGTTAAATCCGACAATTTGTTTGTTTGAATCGAACTTTTATCGACAAATAAAATATTCATGTCAATTTTTGTGCGCTGACAATGTTCCTTCAAGAACTGCAAACATATTCCGCAACTCCTTACTTTATCGACATTTTCAGCAGCCAATGCCAATGCTAAAATGTCACTTTCGCCGTTCATAGTAGCCAAAATCACCGCCGCCATTTCTGCATGAATCGAAGTGATATGATTGTAGGAAGAATATTGCCCCGCCGAATAAATTTTGCCGGAGGTCGTCAGGACAGCCGCGCCGTATTTTTTAACAGTGTTCGGATTGGCTAAAAAACATTTTTTAACCGCCTCGATCGCCGCTTTGATTAGGAGCGAATAATTCGTCATTATCTTTCCACCTTTGAATACTTAATTTTTTTCCGCGTAAATACGGACAGAATGGTTTGGAAAATGTATAAATTAGGTCCGATGCCCTTAACAAAAATCGCGAGCGGCAGGCACAGCCAATCTATAAATCTTATTTTCAGCGAGAATGGCAAAATGATATGCGCAATATACGGGATAATGTAGCAGTAGATAAAAAGCCCGATAAGCTCAAGGCTCGCCAAAAAAAATTTTCCGTTTGCGATGCAGATTAGGGAAAGAATTAAGCCGACAACGCCGATTATCCCGGCATATGCCCAAGAGAGTTGGCTCCAAAATCCGTCAATGACCTGACACATCGAGGCAATTCCGATATTTTCCTTGCACCAACGATACGAGCTTAGCAATAAATTGCAACCACCAAACCACCGTTTGTGCTGACCTATCAGCTGACTCAAACTTTGCGGGACATCATCCGAACAAAACGAGTTTAACGGGCAAATATCCGCGCCGCTCATTGAAAGACGATAACCTAACTGAATACCGTCAGTTATTTGTTGCTCCGGAAAATAATACTTGCGATAAACCGAGTAAGGAATAAATTCGCCGTGCCCTATCAAATAATCGTTGCGGTAATACAATTTGTCGGGATTTTTTTTGCAAAACAGATGATGTTGACGCCAACGGGGGTATTCTCTGACAACAGTCCACGTAGTTTGATAAAGCGCGGTAGCGACTAGAACAGGATTTTTACCCGCCACAGCCATCGAGTTTGCCGCGTCGATAAAATGTACTGGCTGTTGAAATATGGTTTCCTTATTCCGAGACCATTTGGCGACAACCTCGCTCAAAGTTTGAATATCTGGCAGAGAATCCGCATCGTAGACACCAATTATATCCGGTTTGAAGTAGCCGCCTATCTCCCTAACTGCGTGATTTAACTGACTGGCGCGGTCGCCCTGTTCCTCATTTATCTCAACATATTTAAAAACGTGTGATTGATTTTGTGCGCTGTTCGCAATCCAGCTGTTCACGACATTTCCCGTGCTCACGTACTCCGGATTGTCCGATTTCTCGCGGCTAGTGCCCGCAACACAAATAATCAATTCGACATTGCGAACCTTGATATTTTTGAAATGCTCCAGAGTATTCACTATGACGTTTTGTTCACGGAGTGCCGGAATTAAAAGCAAAATTTTTACGGTGGTATCGTCCGCGCAGTCGTCGCTGACAGTGTGCAAGCCTTTATACGTCGTTCGTACGTAAAAAAAGTCCGCGATTATCTTTGAGTATAAAACAAAAATCATAATGCTTAAAATCGTCGTTAATGCCATAAGCAAAATCCTTCCCGCCAAATGTCGCATACTATTTCTAACTCCTGCTTAAAATAAGCTTTCCACGTCGACGAGCAAATCAAAATTTCATATTGAGATAAGTGATTCAAAATATCGACGGCAAAATAAAATTTCAAAATATTTTCGTCAAAATCACCAAAGGCATCGCGATAAATCTCCAGAAAAATGTTACCGAACTGCGGAAATCGGCGAAAGTACCAAATCATTTTGCTCAAATCTTTAAGCGGGTCGCCGATAATCCACCACTCATAATCGAGGACGCAAATTTTTAAATCCTGCTGAACCAAAATATTCTCCGCGTTCAAATCGTTGTGAACAAGATGAGTTTCCTTCTTGAAAATAATTTTGTCCAAGAAATTTTGAATGTATGTCAAAAATCTATTAAGCGCGGTCGGCTCGTAAACTTTGAACAGACTCGGCGGCAAAGTTTTGGTCGCCACGTATTTTGCAAGAAAATCTTTCCAGTCGACGTGTGCACGATCAACATCGATATCTCTTAAAAGCCGAAGATAATTTACAAGGTTTTCGCAAACGATTTTGATGTCTTTGGCGCAAAAAGTTTTTTCGCTGAGACAGTTGCCATTAATAAATCTTTCGATATAAACTACTTTTTCAGGCGAATCGATTAATTTTTCGGCTCGGACGCAAGGAAAATTCGGAAATGATTTTGTTATATTGTCAAGGAGTTTTTGGGCTCGAAGCATTCTTTGTCTCGCCTCGGAAGTTAAAATTTCCTTAACTACAAATTTTTCTTCACCGATTTCGACCAAATATACATTAAGCAAAGCAGATTTTTTTATCGTGGTAAGCACGGAGAAGTTTTTTAATTCGGACATCTGCAATTTAAATCACCGTCGCAATAATTTTTCCGGCAGAAATTATATGAATTTCGGCGTTATCGAAGCCACGATTTTCCTCGTACCAAGCCAAATCTTTTTGCAAAAGACAAAGCTCCAAAATTTTTAACGTATTGTAATGAGAAATTATTACGCGAAAATCCTCGACATCGTCAGCAAGCTGACCAAGAAACAAACAAATCCGCACGTAAACATCAAAGGGACTTTCACCGTCAGGAAACCTGTAATAAAATCTGCATTTTTCGTTCCTATAGCGAACAAATTTTTTATATTCGTCGGGGTGTTCGACGCTGTAATTTTTCATGGTGTAGCCGCTAAACGAGCCACATTGAATCTCGCTTAAAAGCGGTTCTTCGCGGACACTAAAAAATTGAACTTCCCGCTGAAGAATTTCCGCCATATGTTTTGTTCGACGATACGGGCTATAATACAAACTTGCCCGAATATTTTTTTCGAGTAATATCGCGCTGATTTTTTTTACAGCTCGCTCGGTTTGATTTAAGCCTTTGGGGCTCAAAGCGGCGCAGGGATCTAATTCGTTCGCATTCTGCCCGATATTTTGCAAAGTTTCTCCGTGTCGTACCAAAATATATTTCATTTTAAATCGGTGCGTCCCCTTAACTAATCGCGATTTTTATTTTCAAAATAATTCGCAATGTGCTTGATATATCGGTCAATCTCATTAGTTTCGTAGTTTGAAAAAGTCGGAAATCCGATGATCGACTTAAAATATTTTTCGGCAAACAAAAAGCGTTTCGTCGCCGGCTTGTATTCAAATTCATTGCCATTGGAATTCAATCTGAAAATCGGCAGATACGGCAAAATTCCGTTTGTCGGCAATCTTACTTCCAAACCGTGCTTTTTGAGATATTCCGTAAAATCGTTTTTGTCGACGTTCAGAGCCTCAAAATCTGCACGCGGATAGAATCCGTACCAAGCTCCCATCGATTTTACGTAATTTTTTTTCGCCATGGGAAGTAGCGGCGTGTATTTCAAGAGTTGCGTTTCAAAATAGCTGAGCGTTGCTGTTCGAGCTTTGATCCATTTTTGCACGTAATTTTCGAGTTCGTGCAGGATTATCACTGCGGCGAGAGGATGCATTCGGAATTTCAAGCCAAAGCCCGTCGCATTAATCGGAAGATATTTTTCAGTCCTTACGGTGTTTATGGCACGCCACGAATAGTGCCCAAATAAAACTGCACGCTCATAAACAGAAAAATCGTTCGTGAGCAAAATGCCGCCCTCGCCGCCATTCAACATTTTGCTACCTTGAAAACTCCAGCAGGCAATGTCGCCGAACGTGCCGACAAATTTATCTTCATATCTGGCAAAATGCGCGTGCGAACAGTCCTCAATGTATTTAAGATTATTTTTCCTGCAGATCTCTAGAATTTTTTTCTTGTCGCAGGGATGTCCCCACTGGTCGTTTGTTACGATGGCTCGCGTTTTTTTCGTGATGAGACTTTCAATCAATGCAACGTCGATATTGCCGGTGTCAGACTCAACGTCGCAAAATACGATATTTGCCTTAAAGAAGATTGCGGGTGACGCGGTCGCGTGAAAGGAGACCGCCGTACAAATAATTTCGTCATCTTCCCGCAAATCCAACGCGAAATAAGCGGAAAATAAAGCCGCCGTCCCAGACGAACAAAGCAACGCGTACTTTCTTCCGTGCAGTGTTGCAAATTTTTCTTCAAGCTCCCGGTATATTCCTCTGTCGTCGCTTATCGAAAGCGATTTTCCGGCGTCTATATATTTTTTCACAGCGTCACCGAGATCTGGCATATGTGGCGGCCACTTGTACATTTTAAAAAATCCCTTCCATATCAGTTGTTGAAAAATCTTTCAACGGCAAATCGACTGTTGCGCCCGTTTTGAAACTTTTGTAAATGGCAAGAACGACTTCGACGGCATTGCGACCTTGACTTACATCAGTACAGGGCAACACGTCATAATCGACGGAATGTATAATATCCTCAAAAACTTTCTGGTGGCTGTTGCCGTAAACATTTTCCACGTACTCGGAGATAAAATCGTCGTCGGCGGACTCGGCAAAGTTCAAAGTTTCGACGTTATTAAAAGTTGCGCCGCCAATCTTCGCGGAACCATTCAAGCCGTACAGACAAAGACACGCCTCCTCGGATTTTTTGAAAACGCCAGTAGTACCCT
>AUXO012785161.1_pt1 | contig 13685 bp, 10 predicted proteins | sample 768731 | NCBI WGS metagenome assembly AUXO01 (sample SAMN02715735, study PRJNA202380) | gut metagenome | biome: sheep rumen | host: Ovis aries | place: New Zealand: Palmerston North
TTTTTCTTAACATTTTCACCTACTAAATATTGAGCTGTATTAGTACCAATCATATCATCATACATTGAAACAAATAGTGCTGCTTCTTTATTAAATTTACTAGCTATTAAGCTTTTATCAATTTTATAGATATATCCAAAATACTTTGAACTAGAATCATTAAAAGCTTTATCAAATTTAGTTAATGTATTACTTATTTGATACATAGCATTTAAATCAAGTTTTACATCATCTACAACCACAACAGTTGTAGTATCATTTTTACTTTTATTTAGTATTAATTTATCTACTGCTATATATCCACCTAAACCTAATATAATTAGTATTAAAAATATTATTAATACTTTTGGTGTTTTCTTTTCTTCCATGTCAATTTCCCCTTTTTATTTCATAGTTTCACTAAGAGCTCTACATTGATTGTATCCCTTTTGATTTGGATTATTATTTCTTAGAGCTTCTTCTGTAACAGGATCAGAACGATATGTTGCTTCTAAGATAGCATCATAACTAGTACTAATATCTCCTCCTGAACGATTACCATTTTTATCTTTGAATGTAAAAACTGTATCAGAATTAACTTTTACACTCACTTTAGGAGGAACTTCATTAATATCATAGAATCCTATTTTGTAAGTTCTAGTAGCATCTACACTATTAGCAAAGCGATACACAAAACTTTCAACAAATTTTTCTTTATCTATTCGATATAATCCACAAGTTCTATAATAAACATAATCTATAGCATCTTCCATTGCAGCGTCTGTTGTTTCTTTTAATAAGTAATAATCTAACTCACTACCAGTAGAATAATTAGTTATAATGTTTATTAAAAGTAAACTAATTACACTTAATAGAATTATACCTATAGTTAACATTGCCTTATTCATATAAGTCTATCTCCTCCTAATCTCCTAAATTTGATACATCGCTGAACGATTCACAATCTTCATTAACACCAATATTATTACATTTTAATTTATTATCATCAGGATAAGTTACAAATCCATTTAATGTTTTTCTTAAGAATGAACTCTTATAATTATAAACGCTATTCTTCTCTGTAGGTAAACTAGAATTAAATGACGCATAAGAGAAACTTGCATCACTTGCTAATCCTTTAATTTCCCTCAATTTTTCAGGTGTCAATGTAACTTGATAATCTAGATACTGATCATCATAAATTGAATAACTCTTAGCTTGAATCCATTGATAATATTCAACTGGATTACTTTTATACTTACTATCTTTTAATATATTAGTCGAGAACTTAGTCCAGTTAAATCCTGGAGCTCTTCCAGCAGCAGAAGTATTCGTAACTCCACCTTTTGGTTCTGGGAATAAGTTTTTCAAATCAACTGTTCTTATACGATAATTTGGAGTTCCACCACCACCATCTCCTGTACATTTATCTTCAGGTGGTATACTTCCATATGCATAGAAACAATTAACATCTATTTTCCATCCAAAATAACCAAATCCTCTAGTTGATGCTTTAATATTATATGTTGGTGTAAAGCCTGAAATATTAGTTTCTTTCCAGCTACTTGGACATTCATTTATAAATGCACTTGATTGTGTACTATTAGTAGCATTTTCATCAGTTACATTTGATGAATTAGTTCCATTAGCAAATAATTTTGTATAGTACCATCTCCACCATCTATCATTAACTTTTGATGTTGTTAATGGTAAGCAATATTGTTTATCATAGAATGATCCACCAGGACATTCATCAACATGATTCTTTAGACCACCCTTTGTATTAATACAAGCTCCTTTGAATCCCCATGTAGTATCATATGAAATTTTATTACTTGAGCCATTAGTGTAACAACCTCCAAAATTTCTTAAGAAGATAGATTTTGATAATTTAGTGTTCTTATCTTGGCCATTGTTATTACCAGTATGACTATCATAAGTTAATGAATCCATTTTACTACTGTTATATTGGGCATCAGTTACTTCAGTACCCTTTTCATTAACAACTATTGTAAATGTAGCTGTTCTAACATTACAAATAGCTTTTGCTTTACATTCTCTTACTGCTCTATCATATTCAGCCTTATTTGCTTGATTATCTTTTTTAGCAACAACAGGATTTAAATATTCATTATCTTTAATTTTACTTACTACTGTTGCAGCACTGTCATTAGCATTAGCAAATTTTTGTGTACATGTTTTTGTTGAATAATGACATTTAGCAGAGCATAAACCGTCAGATTTTTGTAATCTTATGAACCCATCACCAGAAACTCCATAATTAGAATAGTTCCAGTTTCTATCTGTCTTTGTACCACCATTGTCGGATGTAGAATGAGAATAGAATCTTGCTGGGGTATATATAGATGTTCCTGACCATTTAATTTCTCCTCCACTCCAATAATAACATCCATTATGCCCACTTGAACCAAGACCACCATATGAATATTTATTTACTGTAAAAGGTTTTTCTGATGTTTGAGATTTACAAGTATTAATCTCAGAATTTAAATCTATTTTTTCAGATTGTACATAATCACTATAATTTAACATATCTTGATTAGTGTTTGCATATACTTTTTTATAACATTTTTCACTACATTTTAAAGTATATTTTCCACCATCACACTCTTCAACACAACTATCGAATTCATCATTTGGTCCCGCTCTATTTTTTGTAACATCTTTTCCTTTCTTTTTGTGGTGAACACAACGCGGTCTAGGTGAACAACTTCCCTTTTTTATAATAGGTTCTTCGGGAATTTGATATGTTTTACAAGTAACATAACTCTTTGCATGAACTTGATACTGCAAGCATAAACCTGCTCTAGTAGCCACTGGAGGACCATATTGAACCTCAACTTTTTCTGTACATTTTATTTTACAAGTAAACTTAGTAGTATCTTTATGAACATTTCCAGGAGCAAAATGATAAACATAGGCAAAGTTTTCTAATGGTTTATCAATAATTCTAGTTGCCTGCATTTTTGTAACATTAGAATAATAATCTGGAGAATTCACATTTTGATCATTGATTTTAGTAGTACTACATTGTAATTGCATTGGACTTCCAACAAAGTTTCCAGAATTATTAATAATACTTCTATCAGTAATATTTCCTTTATTCTCTACTTTAACATTGTCTCCAAAAGAACTGTTTCTTATTGAACAATAACTCTTTTCAAAGTCAGTTGATGGGTTAGAACAATTAACACCGGTTTCATCAACGGGAGCATCAGGATCTGCATTAGAGTCAGCTTCTGCATAAGCTTTAACTAATCCTACATCATCATCACCATCTCCAGGATCACGTACATCTTCAGCCGAACCAAAGGCATTATCTACTGTGATAGAAAAATCAACAGTTCCCTCACATACATAACTTTCACCATTAGCGTTAGTATAAGGAATTTTAATATCAGTAGCTTTAAACTTTATTGTTAAATCATCCGAAGTATTTAATCGATAATCTTTTAATTGTGAAAGTTGTATAGAATAAGGATTACCAAACGAGATTTGACCTGAATTTGCATCTACACCGTTAATTTTAACTACTTTAAAAGTAACTCCTTTAAGGATATCATAATGGGGATCATTGCTATCCGGTGTAACTGAAACATTTAGAGTACTAGAACTACTATCATCGATATCAGCATCTACTCCAAATTTATCAGGTAACGATGTGCTCAAATCTGCCTTAACGGTATCAGGACATGGAACAACTTTCTCCTTTTGATCTTCACTCCTCTGCTTAACATCAGTTACTATTTTTCCATTACTTAATGAGGATCCTATATATACTAAACTAAATATAGCTACTACTATAGTTAGGAAAGTAACTATCCACACCTTATTATGCAGTTTTTTCTTCATTTGATTCATCTCCTTCTAATGCTTCAATGATTTCATCATATTTTTTTGTTTTTTTCAATTTGCTTAATCTTTTTAGTCTTTTATTATCAACTTCTTTTGCTGAAACAACTATTTCAATATCTTTATCATTACCAAACATTCTAGTACATGTTACTAACGATAAAATATTATCATGAGAAGTCACTTTCAAATTATAATCATAAATAGAATTATCCTTAAACAATTTAATCTCTCTTTTTAATTCATCTTTAGAATGATCTCCGACAGGTAGATTAGACATTGTCAAATACTCTATCATAGCAACTGAGAAGATTCGATATAGATGATTTTCATTATTTATAGTTAATTGTATATACTGATTATCTTTAGCAAAGTCATAATATACAAAAGACATTAATTCTTCAAAACGTTTGAATGCTGGTGAATTTTTCCTAGGAGTTGACGATAAATTCATAACATTATGTCCATATATTCTCATACTATTATAAAATTTATCATCACGATTAACCGTCCAAGAATATCTTTCCCTTGTTACTGGTAAATCTTTACCTGTTGTAATTGCCACTACAGGTATATCAATCTTTGTTCCACCAACTCTTATCCAACCAACGGTTTTATAGATATCATCATCTTTCTTTTTTTCTTTCTTTATATTAGAAAGTCTTGACTCTTCTTCAAAGTCACTTGTTTTGGATAATAGTTCAAAATTAATAATTATAAATAATCCTAAAGCAAGTAAAATCGCTGTAGCAATTATTATATATAATTGATTATGTTTTTTTGCTGCTTTTTTTAGCATTTTCTTTCTCCAATCTAGTCTATTAAAAATGGATCTATTTCTGTACCTTTACCACTAGTTACTATAGTATTACTCTTAAAATAGCCAACTGGTCTAACAGTAAGGCTTTCATAAGCATCAACTTCATAATTATAAGGTACACCTATTTCAGTAATAGCACCAGTAATAAACTTTTTCTTAGAAGAATTAATTAACCAGTATGATCCTCTATTTCCAGGATAAGCACTAAACATTTCATACATATCAGGTGCAGATAAAACTGCTTTATATTTCTTAGTATCAATTTCTTCACCGTAGATTATTTTATTTTTATAAATTGGTACAGTAATCTCATGATTTTCAAATTTAGAAACATCAAAGTATTTTACTACTCTATTATTAATACAATATCCTACATTTGTTCTATCTTTTGGATTATATTGAAGATTTCCTGCATCATTATAATACTTACATGTCAATTCGCTATCATATCCACTCTCAATGTTTTCACTAATTACCTTAGTTGTTCCATCATCCATTATTTTAACAATTCTCCAAACTGTATTTGCATCATTTACATATTCTCCAACTTCTCTAGTATTCAACAAATCAGATCCTTTAACCTTCTTTGTATCGTTAAAACTATATGGATTATCTTTAGTACCATTTCCAGATGAAATCAAAGCACTTCCTTTAATTTTCATCATTGGTCTTACACCAAAATTATCATCAGAAGGATAAACATAATACTCTAATCCCTCATCTTCTTCTAACATTACTAGTTCTCTAGTTACATAAGCTTCTTTATTGCTCTTTTTCTCAGCAACCCAAGATAAAGTGAAAGGTTTCATGAAATTCATTTCACCATCTTTAGCTTTGTTTATTTCTACAACTGAAGGAATATATACGTTTCTTTCTTTAGTATAAGACTCACATTCAGTTTTATTTAAACTGTTTTCATCTAAAGTCATACTACAAAATTTTGACTTAACTATCATCTTTTTAGCATTTTTATTTAAATTACTGTAAAAATAATCTAACCATTTATCTAACTTAGTATGATTAACATTGGCAATATCTAAGTCAGAAATAATAATTACATTTCCATTCTCATCAAGTCCAAATACTCTAAACATAATATTAGATAATCTTAAATAGTTATTTTCAGGATGTCCTTTAAAATTATCTGCTCCATTTAATTTTTCTTTTATTTCTTTTGCTAATCTTCTAACAACCTTAACAGTTCTTTTAACTGTAGTTTTATTATTTAAATTATCAAAGGCAACATATTCAATCTCATAAGTTCCAATTGTAGAACTATCAACCTCACCTTTAATAGTAACATCAGATACTTTCAATTCACCATCTACTGCATCTACTACACTTTTGACACCATATTCTTTATATTTTCCATCTTTATCTATTCTTATTTCTTCACTACCATTTAATTTAATAACTGGCCCCTCATGATCAACTTTTGATTTATAACGGCCACATTCCAAATAAGTATAATACTTGTATTCTCCACTTTCTTTTCTAACTTTAACCCAACTATTTTCATTAGAACATGTTTTTTTAGTTAAAGGAATGAAGAAGTCATTTTCAAGTAATGCTTCATCATATAGTTTTTGCAAAGCCAATGTTTTAACTCTTTCTCCTGATGGTAATTCTCTACTATTTAATTCATAATATCTTTTAGCAGCAGCCTCCATTTGTTTTTCATGTGCTTTAAAAGTTATTTGAGGTTGAATTACTACAAACCATGCGATAGCAATCACAATAACGAAAAAAACAATTAATTTTAGCTTTTTACTTATTTTATTTAGCATATTTCCTCCTAATTAAGAATATAATTGTACTCTTTATTTCTTATAACCAAATTAAGTGTTAATTCAGTATTATTTGTTACTTCATTTGGAACTTTTAAAAATACTTCTTTTCCAAAATTTCTTCTGTTAATAGCATTTTTAATTTCTACTTCTTCATCTTCACCATTAGCATTCTTATATACTATTTTACCATGTCTTGTTAAAAATTGTAACATTTGTGTTGAGGTGTATACTTCAGAACCAAATTCTATTTTCAATATTTTATAACTTCCATCTGATTGTATTGTTTCAATAACACCACGACATTTTTCAACATTACAGTCTCTTCTAACAAAACTTGCTTCTGTAGTTACCTCAGTCCAATCAAAACTAACTTCATCTGGATTTGCCACTGTTTCTATTTTAAGAACCTCTCCCTTTTCTAAATGCGGTTCTTTCTTCACTTCACTCAAATCAACAATATCTGCTTGTATTTTTCTTAAATAACCATCTTTTTCTTGATAGCAAACAACAAATTTATTTTTATTTAAATTCTTATCAACTTTGAAAACAATTATAAATGAAGTTTCTTCATCCCTCTTTAATTCTTTAACAATATCATATGTTTTTCCTAAATCAACAAACTCTTTAGCATAAGTAGTTCTAGTAGAAACAAAGTCTTTTACAGTATTTCTAACATGGAAGTTTTCCATCTCAATAGTTCTAGGAACAGAATTATTCTTTACTGCTACATCTACTATTACGAAATTACTTTTTTTAGAAATTACATTTCCTGCATAATCTTTATCAGTAAAATATACTTTGTTTATACGCATAGTATAACCATTAGCTGAATATATTTCTCCTTCTTCATATGATTTGTTTGTAACAAAGAAATACTTATATGAATTAATACCAATTCCTGCGATTAGTATAACTACAATTCCTATACAAATATATCTATGCTCTTCATAAAAATATTTAGTATTTCTAACTGTTCTCTTCCAAAATCTCTTAATAGAGTTTTTATCAATATCTATATTTATTTCTACTTCTTCACGGTCTTTTTCATCTAAATTTAAAAATTCTTCATCTAATTTAAAATCAAATTTATTTTTGTCTAAGCCAAATACTCTCATGACAAAAGCCCATATTGCTGGGACCTGACCTATCGCAAAGATAATTAATAAGTCTCTTGATAAACGTACATCTGTAGATTCAATACCAGTACTATATGATCCAAAGAAACTTTTTATCATATTTAGCACAAAGAATAAAGCAAAATATTCTATTATCGGTATTAAATATAATTTCCATTGTTTATTCTTATATCTTAATAAAAATAATATAGCTGCACTACCAATTACTAATAAAAGTAATGATAACTGTAACAGAAAACTAATATGTCTAGTTACTGGATCTGTAAATGAATCATAAACTCCAAATCTCATAAAATCATTTACAAAGTTAGTAACATCAAATGTCTTATATACTACAAATAAACTTAGTAATAATAATATTATATGTATTTTCTTAAAGTTCTTTATTAAGAAAGCATATGGTTTTCTAATAATCATAAGTAACTCTCCTTATTATTCCATTCTATTTAAGTATATAATATTTTGTGTATTTTTTAAAGATATTTATACTATTTTTTACAAAAATTTCTTTTTAAAAACAAAAAAAACGGCATGTTTTGCCGCAATTTTATACTTTGTATTTCTTTATACTATTCTCATCTTGATTTTATCTTGATTTTTTCTTGATTGCATACAGCTAATTGATGTTGTGCTCTTGATAAAACAACATAGTACAAATTCTTTTCCTCATTAGTATATTGATTATCAGGATCTGTATATACTATAACACCATCAAACTCTAAACCTTTAGACATATAAGATGGAATAATTATATTTCCAGACATACTTCCTTTAGAATTTTCTTTTACTAAAGATAGATTTTTAATATTACGCAAAAGTTTAGATAAATAAATAGCTTCTTCTTTATTTTTAGTAATTATAGCATTCTTTTTAAAACCATTTTCTTCCATTTTTGCTAATATACTTGGAATCTCTGTTATGATGTTTTCTTCTTCTATATCAAATTCTTCAACCGGGATTTTATTATCATGTCTTATAGCACATACATTATTTAATCCTAGTATCTTGTTAGAATAATCTATTATTTCTTCCGAAGAACGATATGTTTTATTTAATTCTAGATAATTAGATTTATCCCTAATTTGTCTTAAATCCCCCAAACTATTATACTTATAATTAGGATTTATAGTTTGATTTACATCACCTAAAATTGTGAAAGAAGCATTTGGAAATAACATATTTAAAATTTCTATTTGTAATTTAGAATAGTCCTGTGCTTCGTCAATAACAACTTGTTTTACATCTGAATAGTTTGGAAAATCTTTTGTTTTAAAATGCAAATAAAGTAATGGAGTAATGTCTTCATATAAAACATTATCTTGTTTAATCTCATCTAATCCTTTTTCTCTTAATAATGCATTATATATGCTGAAAGCATCTATTTTTTTGTTTAAAGACTTAGCCAAATGTTTTTGAATTTTTCCAGCACTTTTCTTTTGATTTAGATGCAATGCCTCGCATATTTGTTTTGCAATAAGTTCAAGTCTAGTTTCAAGATTTCTATCACTCCATTTATTTTGCAATAAACGATTTAACGATCTAGCTGAAATTATACTGTCATTTATAGATACATTATTATCAAATGCAATACTTGATAAATATTTTTCATAAAAACTGTCTAATTCCGCTTTAAATTCATCAGACATTTTTTCTTTGATTATATTTTTTTCATTATCGTTATTAATTTTATATACTCTATCTAAATAATCTGTAAAACTTTCTATATTTTTACTTTGCAAAATAGACTTTGAAAAATCATGAAAAGTTGTTGTCATAACATTTTGTTCTCCTAATTCTGGAAGAACATTAGATATATAATGAGTGAATAGATTATTTGGAGAAAAGATTAAAACATTTTTAGAAGACAAGTGTTTTTGTCTATATAATAAATACGCTATTCTATGTAATGCTACTGATGTTTTACCTGAACCAGCTATACCTTGAACAATTAAAAACTTGTCTGCTGTATTTCTAATAATTTCATTCTGTTCTTTTTGTATAGTTGAAACTATATTTTGCATTTTCTCACTTGATTGTTTAGCTAACACATCTTGCAAAAACTCATCATCAATATTAATGGAACTATCGAAACATCTAATTAATTTACCATCTTCTATTTTAAATTGTCTTTTGTTAAGTATATTACCTTTTACCTTTCCCATTGGAGCTTCATATTCTGCATCTCCTAATTCATAGTTATAAAATAAACTACTTATAGGGGATCTCCAATCAAACACATAAAAATTTGTGTCTTCCATAATACTATTCATTCCAATGTACACAGGCATTATATCTTTAAATTCTTCACTTTCAAAAAGTACCTTGCCAAAATAAGGAGATTGCAAAGATCTTTTTAGTCTCATCAATTGATTAATTTTAGAATTAGTTAAATCAACTTCATGATCCATATTATGCATTTGAACCATCATTTCTTCATCTGTATAATCACTGGAATTATCCCACATAAACTTTTTCATTTCATATATATCTTGTTTTTGTTTGTCTACTGATAGATCCCCAGTTTTTATATTTGCTTTTAACACTTCTAATACTTTTTTTAAATATTCTTTTTCTTTTTTTAATTCATTTGCTGTTAATGCCATAGCCTAAACCTCCCTTTAAAAATCTTTTTCTATAACCTCATTCATAAGATTAATTAATAAAGATTTATAATTTTCGTTATTATTCATCAAATAGAAATGTAAATAACCATTAATTAAACACCATTTTAATTTATTACTATCGTAACTACCACATTCCTTATATCCCTTCAAGAAAATCTTGATATCTTCTAATGAATTCATAAATGTTTGATTTGGTCTTGCTATCAAAGCCCAAGCTATATCTTGTTCTTTATGTCCTATACCTGAATATTCCCAATCCAATACTCCAGTTATAGATTTGTTATTCCACAAAACATTTGCATAATGAAAGTCCCCATGAATAAAAGTATCAATATTTTTTTCATAATTATTTTCATTCAAATACTTAATATATTTGTTAGATCTTTCATCAAACTTGCAATAAAGTCCATCATATGGAATATCATTTATTACCCTTTGCTTTGCCAAATCAAATCCATTAGGATTTATAGAGTGAATAGTTGCAAGTTCTTTTCCAAGTTTAGTTAAATAATAATCTTTATTATTATCAATAATATCGTTTAGTCTTTCACCTTTTATTTTTTCTAAAACTAAAATTTTTGGTGATTTATCAATAAACTCTATAATGTTAGGTACTTTATTATAACCTAATTGTTTCACTTTACCAATATTATTGTTCTCAGCTTTAAAGTCTGATACTTTACTTCTTTCTATTTTTATAAAGTAATGCTTATTGTCATAAGAAAGAATTTCAATAACATCGTTTCCAGCAGGCATATAATTTAATACTTTTTTTACTATAATTTTTTTAAATTGAATATCAAATACATTAATACTTAATTCCCTAAACTTTTTATATTTCATCTTCTCACCTTTTGATTAGTTTTTACAATCATAGCAATATTATCTTTACCACCCTGAATTTCATCATAAAACAAATCATCTTTTCCATTATATTTTTTTTCTCTATAGCTGTTTATATAATCTATAAATCTATCAATATTATTTTTATCAAGATTTTTCAAATAAAACTCAATAATACTATCAGGTAACACATCTGTCACCCCATCTGAACATAAAAGTAATTTATTATATAAAGAATTATCAAGTATCAAAGAGTCAATACATAACATCTTTTCTTTCCAACCTACTCTTGATGTTAGTAGATTATTATCAATACAATATCTTAAATCATCTTTTCTTAATCCATCATCTGTAAAGTGTCCCCATGCTAAATTGTGATCACTTGTAACTTGGATTAATCCACAATCGTCATAAATATAACATCTTGAATCGCCTACATTAGTTATTAATGTTTGATTGTCTTTACATATAGCACTAACTAAAGTAGAACCAGCGTTACTTATTTTACTTCTCAATAATTCATCGATATACTGTATTATTTCATTGTAACTTGAGGATAAATAATTCATATCATGCAATTCAAAATCATAATTACAAAACCAATCCATTAATTCTTTTGCAATCATATTACTAGCAATTTCGCCATGTTCTAGACCACCCATACCATCAGCAATTAATAATAATTCTGCTTCAGACAAGGGATGTTTTAACATTAATAAGCTATCTTCTTGAGAACCCCTTTGTTTACCAATATCTAAGAATCCTATAAGATTATCATCTATATATATTACATTTTTTATATCTTTTTGCCTTTGATATTGTACATCATATTTAGAATTATTCATCAAGATCTCCATAATAATTTGGTAAGCTTACCATGTCAAAAGACCTGCAGCTTCTTTTACCATTTTTTATTTTAAATAAAGGACATCCTCCAAGACAATCTGGAAGTAGTTTACAATTCATACATTTCTTATTACTAAAAGCTTCAAAATTAGCATCAAACCAGTTTACTAGTTTATCAGAATCCAATTCTACTTCTCCATTTTCTTTTATCTTACCAAATGAACAAGCAGGATGACCAAGCTCATTAGCACATTTTGACATTTCTAAATTAGGTAATAAATAAAATGTTCTTCCATCAGTTGCTGCTTCACAAGATTGTAAAACATAGCTCTCACTATATATGCTAAATCCTAATTCTTTACCCATTTTTATATAATCTTCTAGTTTGTCTATTTTATTTGTATTTTTTTCATTATATGTTTGAGTATTATATATAACTCTAAACATTAAATGAATATTATTTCTTACTTTTGAATCAATATTATCTAACGAATCTCTAACTTTTTTTACAGTTGTATTATTTAGATTAATTCTAACTACAAACAATTGATCTTCTTTTTGGAATTTTCTAGACACTAACTCAATATTTTTTATCAAAATATCAAAACTAGGTTTACCATTTTTAAATGTTCTCATTTTATTATGATTTTCTTTATCAGAATCTATAGTAATTTGGATTAAATTAATATTATGATTAATAAAAAAGTCTAATTTTTTTTCATCTAATAATGAACCATTTGTAATCATTGCGACAGTATAAGTAAAATGATTATTTTTAGAAAAATCATCTAACCATTTTAGATACTCTTCTGAATATTTATAATATAGTAATGGTTCTCCACCAAACAAATTAATATGAACATGATTGTATGCTTTAAATTCTCTTTCAGAAAATTTCTTTAATACTTCAAAATAGTTTGACACGTTTTCTTTTCCACAAGTAAACGGTTTTTCACAACAATATGGACAATTAAAATTACATTGTAACGTTGGAATAAGTCCAACAGTTAATACAGACTTATCAAAATACTTTTTTAAAAAACCATATTTTAATTCATCAAATTCATTTCTTTCTTGATCTATAATAAACCCTTGATTGATAAACTCATTTTTTACCTCTGTATCTAAAGTATCAATAGATTTGTCATCCTCAATAAAAGATAAATCATAATCTTTTTCAAAAATAATAGCTGATTTTGTATAAGAGTTATACAATACCCTATAATTATCATGATCCTTAATAATATTATATCTACTATATTTTAATTTCATATACCATTTCACCTCATTTTAAAGTAGGAAGTGAACCTAGTTCACTTCCTTAGCAGTTACCGTTTCCGGTACAACCACATGCATCCAATGCGTTAAGTGTTTCGCGTTTGTTAGAATTGAATGTTTTAATATAATTTAAAGCATTGTTCTTTTTACTAACTATTTTTAACACTTTAACACCTCCTTTTCATCTTCTGCATCTATATATAAAAACTAACCCGAAGATTAATTTTTATATCATTAATTATATTAGAGTTTGTACAACTTTTATAAGCATAGTATCTCTAATAATCGCCATTATATTACAATATTTATTAGTATTTGTCAATGATTTCATTATTTTATAGCATCCTCATAAGAGTAATAAATTACAAAAAAAATCAATCCTTTTGAGATTGATTTCTATTTAATGTCCGAATAGTACGAACAGAATAATTTAATGGAGCGAATGAGGGGAATCGAACCCCCATCACAGCCTTGGCAAGGCCGTATTCTAACCATT
>AUXO013142068.1_pt1 | contig 13685 bp, 14 predicted proteins | sample 768731 | NCBI WGS metagenome assembly AUXO01 (sample SAMN02715735, study PRJNA202380) | gut metagenome | biome: sheep rumen | host: Ovis aries | place: New Zealand: Palmerston North
GGATTATATTATAATAGTTAAGAAATCTGTTTTAGATATGGATTTTGAAACTATGAATAATATGATGATTAGTTTATTAAAATAATAAGAGATAGGTGTGTTATGAGAAAGAAAACAACAAAGATACTAGTAGTAGCATTAGTTGCTTTGGTTGCTTTAACTGGTTGTACTAAAACTATGACTGATGGTGATAAGAAGCCAATAACTAATCCTGAGACTGGTCAAAGCTTAACTTCTAATATTATTTGTCTTCCAGAAGAAAAATCATTATTAGAATTATACGAGAAGAATGAAGAATACATGAAAGTAGAATTAGATAGTTTAAAATCATGTAGTAAAATGAAAGTCTATGAAAAGAATAATTACGATGGATTATGGGTACAATTATTTGTAAGACCATTAGCTTGGTTAATTATTAAAGTAGGTAAATTATTATCTAACTATGGTTTATCAGTAATGTTAATTGGTTTATTAATCAGATTAATATTAATGCCATTTAGTGCTAAAACTGCAAAACAAAGTCAAAAAATGCAAGAAATTCAACCAAAGTTACAAAAGATTGAAAAGAAATATGCAGGTAGAGATGATCAAGAATCATTAATGAAGAAGAGTCAAGAAACAATGTTATTATATAAGGAATATAATATTAATCCTTTATCAAGTTGTTTAGTTACTTTTATTCAATTACCTTTATTCTTAGCATTCTTAGAAGCTATTAATAGAGTTCCAGCTATTTTTGAAAATAGTTTATGGGTTTTCCAATTAGGAACAACTCCAATGTATGGAATTAAGAGCGGTAACTATTGGTATATAATTTTAATTTTATTAATAGTATTATTTACTGCTTTAACATTTATGTTAAGTATGGGTTCTATGAATTCAGGAAATCCTGATCAAGAAAAACAACAAAAATATATGATGTTATTTATGATTGTCTTCATTGGTATTGCTTCAGTACAATTACCAGCTGCAATTGGACTTTATTGGATCGTTACAAATGCATTTGGTGTAGTACAAACATTAATCATAAAGAAAACAACTAGAAAGAGTGAGTAATATGAGAGAACAAGTTTTTGAGGGAAAAGAAGAAAAAGAGGTTTTAGAAAGAGCACTAGAAGAGTTAGGTGTTAAAGAAGACGAAGTATATACTTACGTTACTAAGACTAAAGGTGGTCTTTTAAAGAAAGAAGTAGTAAGTGTTCATGTTATTACAAGAGATGATGTAGTTGAATTTATTAAAGATTATTTAAAAGATTTAACTAAAGATATGGGATTAGATGTTACATTTGAATCTAAGATTAGAGATGAACAAATTACTATAAAGATGTATTCTGATAATAACAATATCTTAATTGGTAAGGAAGGAAAAACTTTACAAGCATTATCAACTGTAGTTAAACAAGTTGTTTATAATAAGATTAATGCTTATCCTTATATATTATTAGATGTTGAAAATTATAAAGATAAACAAGAACAAAGATTAATAAGATTAGCAAAAAATGTTGCTAGAGATGTTGCTAAGACTAAATTACCTGTTGAACTTGAAAATATGAATAGTTATGAAAGAAGAATTATTCATAATGCATTAGGTGAATCTAAGAAAGTATACACTGAAAGTGTAGGAGTAGAACCTAATAGACATATAGTTGTAAAACCAAAAGAAGATTAATTCTTCTTTTTTTTGTGTTTTTTTAAAAAAGTGCTATAATACTCTCGTTAAAGAAAGGGGTCATATCATGAATGAAAATATTTGTGCTATCTCAACTGCTTTAGGAGTAGGGGCTATTTCAATTATAAGAGCCACTGGTCCTGATGTATTAGAAATAAGTAATAAGATATTTAAAGGTAAAGATCTTACTAAAGTTGATTCACATACAATTAACTATGGTTTTATTGTGGATGGAGAAGAAGTAATTGATGAAGTACTAGTTTCAGTTATGAAGGCTCCTAAGACTTTTACTAAAGAAGATATGGTAGAAATAAACTCTCATGGTGGTATTTCTACTACAAATAAGATACTTGAATTATTATTAGAAAGTGGTTGTAGATTAGCTGAACCAGGTGAATTTACTAAGAAAGCATTTTTAAATGGAAGAATTGACTTAGTAGAAGCAGAAGGTATTAATGATTTAATTGTGTCTGAAACTGAATCTCAAAGAAAATTTGCTATGAATAGATTAAATGGTAATTTATCTAGATTAATTAAAGATATGAGAAAAGATATCATGGAATTAGAAGGTAAGTTAGAAGTTGCTTTTGATTATCCAGATGAAATTGAAGATGAAGAAGAATTAACTTATGCTGAATTAAAAGAAACTATGATCAATATTAAGAATAAATTAACTAAATTAGTTAATTCATATAGAAATTCATCTATTATTAAAGATGGTATTAATGTTTCTATAGTTGGTAAACCAAATGTTGGTAAATCTTCGATATTAAATCATTTATTAGATCAAGATAAAGCTATTGTTACTGATATAGCTGGTACTACTAGAGATATTGTTGAAGGAACTTTAAGTTTAAATGGTATTAAACTTAATTTAACTGATACTGCTGGTATAAGAAAAACCGATGATTTAGTAGAATCTATTGGTGTTAAAAAGAGTTTAGATATTATTTCTAAATCTGATTTAGTTTTATTTGTACTTAATAATAATGATGAATTAACTAAGGATGAATTAGATTTAATTAATAATACTGATGTTAATAAGATTGTATTTATTAACAAGTCAGATTTAGAGTCTAAAATTGATTTTGATTTATTAAAAGGTATTAATTATATAAAAGGTAATACAACTGATGCTAATGGATTAGATGAATTAAAAACAAGAATTGTTGATATGTTTAATTTAGAACAAATTAATTCTTCTGATTTTAATTATATTTCTAATGCTAGAGAGTTATCTTTAGTTAAAAAGGCTGAAAGTGTAGTTACTGAATCGATTAATAATTTAAATGCAACACTTCCATTTGAAATTGTTGCTGATGATTTAAGAATATCTTATGTGACTTTAGGTGAAATTATAGGTGAAACTTATAATGAAGATATATTAGATGAGATATTCTCTAAATTCTGCGTAGGAAAGTAGGTGAGAGTATGGAAAAGAAATATGATGTTATTGTTGTTGGTGGTGGTCATGCTGGTTGTGAAGCTGCTAATGCTTCTGCTAAACAAGGATTAAAAGTAGCTTTAGTTACTTCTAATATCAAAAATATAGCTGATATGCCTTGTAATCCATCAATAGGTGGTACTGCTAAAGGTATTGTTGTTAGAGAAATTGATGCATTAGGTGGTTTAATGGGTAGAGTAGCTGATATTTCACATCTACAAATTAAGATGTTAAATTCAGGTAAAGGACCTGCTGTTAAGTCATTAAGAGCTCAAGGAGATAAAATTGTTTATCCTAAAAATATGCTAAAAGAATTAAAATCTATTCCTACACTTGATATTATTGAAGCAATGGTAGAAGACTTAATTGTTGAAGATGATACTATTAAAGGTATTATTACTGCTGAAGGTAAAGAAATCATGTGTACTTGCTTAGTATTAACTACTGGTACATATTTAAAGAGTAAAATTTTAGTAGGAGATACTCATAAATTTGAAGGACCTCATGGAGAAGAATCTTCTAAACACTTATCTGATAAGTTAAGAGATTTAGGTATTGAAATTCAAAGATTAAAAACTGGTACTCCTCAAAGAATTGATCCTGAAACTGTTGATTTTTCTGTATTACAACCTGAATATGGAGATTCTACACCTTGGACATTCTCATTTGATTTAGAACCTCAATATGATGTTAATAAACAAAAATGTTGTTATTTAGTTTATACTAATGAAAAAACTCATAAGATTATTAGAGATAATCTAGATAGATCTGCTATGTATGGTGGTTATGCTGAAGGAATTGGACCTAGATATTGTCCTTCAATTGAAGATAAAGTTGTTAGATTTGCTGATAAAGAAAGACATCAATTATTCTTAGAACCTGAATCAGATTATTATCCAGATCTATACTTACAAGGTTTTTCTACATCAATGCCTATTGACGTACAAGAAAAGATGGTTCATTCATTACATGGATTAGAACACGCAAAAATATTAAAATACGCTTATGCGATTGAATACGATGCAATTAATCCATTACAAATGTATCCATCAGAGGAATCTAAAGTTATTAAGAATCTTTATACTGCTGGTCAAATAAATGGTACTTCTGGTTATGAAGAAGCAGCAGGACAAGGTTGCTTAGCTGGTATTAATGCTGGTTTAAGAGTTAGAGGTAAAGATCCACTTATCTTAAAGAGAAATGAATCTTATATTGGCGTATTACTTGATGATTTAACTACTAAGGGTACTAAGGAACCTTATAGATTATTAACTTCTAGAGCTGAATATAGACTTATTTTAAGACATGATAATGCTGATTTAAGATTAAGAGACTATGGTTATGAAGTAGGTATTATATCTAAAGATCAAAAGAAGAGATTAGATGAAAAACGTAATCAAATAGCAAATTTAATTGAAGAATTAAAGACTGTTAGAGTTACTCCAAAAAATGAATCTGAAGAATTAGTTGAATCTATTGGTGAATTAAATAAAGGTGAATCTTTATATTCATTATTAAAGAGACCTGAAGTTAAAATCGATGATTTAACTGGTTATATTGAAAATGAATATACTAGAGAAATACTTGATATAGTTGAAGTTCAAATTAAATATGAAGGTTATATTTCTAAGACTGAAAAAGAAGTAGAAAGAATGTTAAAACTTGAAAGTAAGAAGATACCTGAAGATATCGATTATGATAAAGTTAATAACTTAGCTAGTGAAGCTAGACAAAAGTTAAAACAAGTAAGACCTTTAACTGTAGCACAAGCTACACGTATTTCTGGAGTTAATCCAGCTGATATTAGTATTCTTACTGTATATTTAAAGAAAGAATATCCTAATCAATAAATAAAAGTGCTTATGGCACTTTTTATTTATTTATGTTATATTATTTTGGAAAAACGGGTGATTATATGAACGTACAAGATTTTATTAATGAATTAAAAAAGATTAATATTGAATTAACTGAAGAACAAGTTAATCAATTTAATACGTATTATGAATATTTAGTTGAATTTAATTCTCATACTAATTTAACAGCTATTACAGATAAGAATGAAGTTTATTTAAAACATTTCTATGATTCATTAACTTTAGCTAAATATGTTGATTTAAATAGTATTAATACTTTAGTAGATGTAGGAACTGGAGCAGGTTTTCCTGGAATGGTACTTAAAATTGCTTTTCCTCATTTAGATATAACTTTATTAGATTCTAATAATAAAAAGTTAAAATTCTTAGATGATTTAATTGAAAAGTTAAATTTAATTGGAATTAGAACAGTTCATGAAAGAGCTGAAGAGTTCGCTCGTAATAATAATCTTGATAAATATGATTTAGTAACTTCTAGAGCAGTAGCAGCTTTACCTGTTTTAACAGAATTATGTTTACCTTTAGTTAAAGTTGATGGTTTATTTGTAGCTTTAAAGGGTAGTGCAGGTGATGAAGAATTATCAATATCTAAAAATATTATTAAGAAATTAAATGGTGATATCATTTTTGATGAAAAATTATCTGTTGTTGATACTGATGATAGAACTATGATTGGTATTAAAAAGATAAAAAAGACACCAAGTGGATATCCACGTGATTATGGTAGAATTAAAAAGGATTATAATAGAATTATTAATGGAAACAAATAGTTTCCATTTTTATTGGTAAACAATTGAAAAATAACTAAAAATAAAGTAATATTATAAATAGAATAGGAAGGTGAAATCTTATGAAAATGGAATCTCAAATAAGATTAGTTAATATTGAGCAAATTATTCCAAATAGATTTCAACCTAGATTAACTTTTAATCAAAATGCATTAATGGAACTTTCTAGTTCTATTAGAAGTCATGGTATTATACAACCTCTTACTGTAAGAAGAATAGGGGATAAATATGAAATTATTGCAGGTGAAAGAAGATATAAAGCAGCTCAATTAGCTGGTTTAACTCAAGTTCCTGTAATTATAACTGATTTAAATGATAATGATTCTGCAGAAGTAGCCATTATAGAAAATACTCATAGAAAAGATATGACTCCAATTGAAGAAGCTAAGTCATATAAGAAGTTATTAGATCGTAAGTATGTAACTCAAGATCAATTAGCTTCTAGATTAGGTATGAGTCAATCTGCTATTGCTAATAAATTAAGATTATTAAATCTTGATCCAGCAGTACAAGATGCATTATCAAACGAAAAAATAAGTGAAAGACATGCAAGAAGTTTATTAAAGTTAACAGATAAGTTTAGACAGGTTGAATTATTAAATAGAACTATTGCTGAAAGATGGACAGTTAAGAAATTAGATGATGAGATTGCTAATATAATTGGTGAGTATTCATCTAATAAACAAGATTTAGTAGGTAAAATAAATACTAATAGAAATGATATTGATGTTGATAAGATGATGAATGATACATCTAATATTGAAAATCCTAAAGATTTCAATGCTTATCAATATTCTTCATCTAAATCAAATAATAATGTTTTCTTAAATGATTTAGAGAATTCTGCTGTTAATATGAATGGTGGAGTTTATAGTGGTATTAATCCATTTAATGGAGCTGGAATTAGAAAATCATCAATTGATGATGATGTTGATTTATTAGAATTAGAAGATGATGATGTAATTGAAAATGATGATGCAGCATTTACTAATAAACCAGCAGAAGATGAAAAGGGAATTGAAAAAGTAAATTATTCAACTGGCGATGATGTTATGCGCGGAATCAAAGATATGATTAAAAATGCTAACGAAAATGGTGTTGAAGTACTTAAAGAAGAATTCGCTTTTGATGATATGTATCAATTTGTAATTAGAATTCCAAGAGAAAAAGCAACAAATAATCAAAGCCAATAATAATTGGCTTTTTATTGTAGGAGGAAATATGGAAGAATTAAGTTTAAAACTAATATCTAATGGTAATAGTGTTTTAGAAGGAAAATCTAAATATAGATTGTTAAACAATAAATATATATTTAAAATTAATAATTCTAATTACCATTTAGATGTTAATAATAAAGTACTTATTAAGAAAGATATAGACACTACTATAACAATAGATATAGCTAATAAGAATATGGGTGTAGAATTAGTAAATACACCTGGAAAATTAGATATAGAGTTATTAGAATCATCTTTTGAATTTAATAATAATAAAATTATTATTAATTATTCTTTTGATTTAGAGGGATTAACTAATAATACTATTGAGATTATTTTATATTGACATGCGTTAATTCTATGTTATAATCATTATGTTTTAATATAAATCAACGATTTAGGAGGAATTGATATGGCTAAATTAAAATTAACAGATGAACAATTAGAAACAATGTCATATGCTGATGTTGCTAAATTTGTTCTTGAAAATAATAAAAAACCATTAAGTATCCAAGATTTATTTAAAGAAGTAATAGAATTAATGCATTTACCTGAAAGCGATTTAGAAGAAAGAATTTTCGATTTCTTTCAATTACTTTCTAATGATCATACTTTTATTATGTTAGAAAAAGGAATGTGGGATTTAACAATTAGACATCAAAGTAAGATTTCTATTTCTAAAGAATCTACATTAGATGATGAAGATGAAGATGAAGAAATAGATGAAGAGGAAGATGAGACAATTAGTGATGATACTGAAATCAACTATGATGATGATTCATTAGATGATGATACTGAAGATGATGATTTCAAAGATTTAGTAATTGTTAACGATGACGAACTTGACTCTGAATCTTAGCTTATCCTTTTAATTAATTATTTATTATTAAAGAAAGAGGTTAAGTAAAATGATAGAAAGATTAAATATATTAGAAACAAGATATAATGAATTAGTAGAACAATTAGCTAATCCTGAAATTTTATCTGATTATTCTAAAACTTTAGAATTATCTAAAGAAAAGGGTAGATTAGAACCTACTATTGAAAAATATAATGAATATAAAGAATTAACTGATGAAATTGCTGGTTTAAAGGATTTAGTAAATGATCCTGAAATGGGAGAAATTGCTAGAGGAGAATTAGATGAAGCTCAAGAAGCAATTAAGAAGGTTGAAGATGAACTTCAAATCTTATTAATTCCTAAAGATGAAAATGATGAAAAGAATATTATCATGGAAATCAGAGGAGCTGCTGGTGGAGATGAAGCTAATATTTTTGCTGGTGACTTATATAGAATGTATACTCAATATGCTTTAAAAAATGGTTGGAAGATTGAAGTATTAGATGAAGAACCAGGTACTGCTGGTGGATATTCACAAATTGAATTTATGATTAAAGGTGATTCTGTTTATTCTAAATTAAAATATGAATCAGGTGCTCATAGAGTTCAAAGAATTCCAGTTACTGAATCTAATGGTAGAATTCAAACTTCCATTATGGAAATCAGAGGAGCTGCTGGTGGAGATGAAGCTAATATTTTTGCTGGTGACTTATATAGAATGTATACTCAATATGCTTTAAAAAATGGTTGGAAGATTGAAGTATTAGATGAAGAACCAGGTACTGCTGGTGGATATTCACAAATTGAATTTATGATTAAAGGTGATTCTGTTTATTCTAAATTAAAATATGAATCAGGTGCTCATAGAGTTCAAAGAATTCCAGTTACTGAATCTAATGGTAGAATTCAAACTTCAACTGCTACTGTAGCAGTAATGCCAGAAGCTGAAGAAATTGATTTCAAATTAAATATGGATGAAATTAGAGTAGATATTACTCGTGCATCAGGACATGGTGGACAAGGTGTTAATACTACTGACTCAGCTGTTAGATTAACTCATATACCTACTGGTATAATTGTATATGCTCAAACAGAAAGATCTCAAATTAAGAATAAAGAAATAGCAATGAAGATTATGGCATCAAGACTTTATGACTTACAATTAAGAGAAAAAGCTGAAAAAGAGGGAGATTTAAGAAGAAGTATGATTGGTACTGGTGATAGATCAGAAAAAATCAGAACTTATAACTATCCTCAAAATAGAGTAACAGATCATAGAATTGGATTCTCAATCATGCAATTAGATAGAGTAGTAAATGGAGATTTAGATCCTATAATTGATGCTTTAATTACTGAAGATCAAAGAAGGAAATTAGCTGATGAAGAAGCCATCTAATATTACAAAGAATGACTGGGATTTATTAAATAATAAATATAAGAATATTAGTAGAGTAGTTAAGAAAATAGATAATCATTATCCAATTCAATATTTAATTGGTAATGTTAATTTCTATGGATATAATTTAGATGTTAAAAAAGGAGTATTAATTCCTAGATTTGAAACTGAAGAATTAGTTTATAGAACTTTGGAATATATTAAAGCTAAAAAGTTAGAGAATAGTTCAGTATTAGATATTGGAACTGGAACTGGTTGTATAGCTATTACTATGAAGAAAGAACTTCCTTCTTTATCAGTGACTGCTATAGATATTTCATTAAAAGCTATTAAGCTTGCTATTCATAATGCTAAGAAGAATAAATGTGATGTAACATTTATTCGTAAGAATGTTTATAAATATAGTCCAGTTAATAAATATAATGTTATTATTTCTAATCCACCTTATGTAAGTGTTGATGAAGAAGTAGGACCAGAAATTAGTTATGAACCTAAGAATGCTATATTTGCTAAAGATAATGGTTTAGAATACTATAAATATATTATTAGTAATGCTAATAAGTATTTAGATGATAAGTTTATTATAGCATTTGAAATTGGTTATAATCATGGAAAAGAACTTAAAACATTTGCCAAAGAATATTTTCCTAAAGCAAATATTAAAGTTGAAAAAGACTTAGCTGGTTTTGATAGATATTTATTTATAATGTCAAAGTAGATAGAAATATCTACTTTTTTTATTAATGTAAAGTAAAGTTGAAAAAAATATACTTTTTGATATTTGATATTATAATAATGGTAAGAGGTGAAATTCTATGAAAAAACTAATTATTGAAGGTGGTAAGAAGTTAACTGGTACCATAAATATAAGTGGTGCTAAGAACTCTGTAGTAGCTTTAATACCAGCTTCTATATTAACTAAAGGAAAGTGTGTTATTCATAATGTTCCTGATATTTCAGATGTTGGCGCTTTAATGGATATTATGAAATTCCTAGGTTCTGATATTAAATATGAGAATGAAACAATTTATATCGATAATAAGAATGTAACAAATAAATATATACCTGATGAATATGCTAATAGATTAAGAGCTTCATATTATTTTATGGGTTCTTTACTAGGAGTATATGGAAAAGTTGATATTGCTTCTCCTGGTGGATGTGTAATTGGATCTAGACCAATGGACTTCCATTTAAAATCATTTGAAAAAATGGGAGCAGTTGTTACTGAAAAGAATAATAGTTTCTATATTAAATCGAAAGGATTAAAAGCTACAGAAGTATTCTTTGACGTTCCTTCTGTTGGAGCTACTATTAATGTTATGATTGCTGCTGTAAGAGCTGAAGGTACAACTAGAATATTAAATGCAGCTAGAGAGCCTGAAATTGAAAATATTGCTGATTTCTTGATTTCTATGGGAGCTAAAATAACAGGTGCTGGAACAGGTACAGTTATCATTGAAGGTGTTAAAACTTTAGGAGATGGAGAAATAACTGTTATTCCAGATAGAATTGAAGCTGGTACATATGTAATCATGGGTGCTTTACTTGGTGATAAGTTCCAAGTATCTGGTGTTGTTCCTGAACATATTGAATCTCTTTTATATAAGTTAAAAGAAATGGGAGCAAAATATACAGTAAGAGGTAATACTATTAAGATTAATAGATGTAATAATTTAAAAGCAGTTAATATCAAAACTACTGTTTATCCTGGATATCCTACAGACTTAGGACAACCAATTAGTACTTTATTAACTCAATGTAAAGGTGAATCTATATTTGAAGAAACAATTTATGAAAATAGATTAAGACATGTACCTTATTTAAATGGTATGGGAGCTAAGATAAATGCTTTAGATAAGAAAGCTATTGTTTCTGGTCCAACTCCTTTAGTAGGTAGAAAAGTTAAAGCTACAGACCTAAGAGCTGGTGCTTCAATGTTAGTTGCTGGAATGATAGCATCAGGAACTACTACTGTAACAAATGTAGAACATTTATTACGCGGTTATGAACGAATTGTTGATAAATTAAATAATGTTGGAGCTAAAATAAAATTAGTTGATGAATAAAAAGAACCTTATGGTTCTTTTTTAATACTTATAATATTGATATAATTAGTTAAGATAAGGGGATGTGATTATGTATTGTCCTAATTGTGGTAATAGAATAGAAGATGAAACTGCTGTTAATTGCCCATTTTGTATGTTTCAAGTTAATCAAATTAAGTATAGAGTTGATCAATTAAAAAACTATGAAATTCAAAAGAATGCTCAAGCTGAATTAAATAAACCTAATATAGAGAGTAGTAAACCTAAAATTAAATTAGCCTTTGTTATTCCTGCAGTTATTATTTATACTTTAATAATTGGCTATATTATATTTATTTATGCAGGTAGTGATTTTTCTTTTTCAACTGATCCAATGGATCATTTTAGATCTAGTCTTAAAAGTAATGGATTTGAAGAAACTGAAACTGATGTATTTGAATATAATAATGTTGAAACTAATCAAATATATATAGTTGATTTAAATGATAAATATTTTGCTATAGAAGGTGAAGACTATATTGGTGCTTATTATTATATAGATGATTATTTCTATTATTCAGAAAAGAAATATCTTTATACAGTAAAAGCTGGTTATTATATAAGTACTGGTGAAGTAGAGTGTGAAACAGAACCTGCTACTTATTCAAGTATTTGTAAGTCTTATACTTCTTCTTTAAGAGAATCTGGTATTTCTGTTAAAGAAAGTTTCGAGTTATTAATTAATAAACTTGGAATAGAAATGGATGATTTAAAGGAGGCTTCAACAAATGACTGATTTTTTATATATGATTGCTTTGCTTCCTGTTATTGGAATTTTATATTATATCTATTCATTAGATAAGAATCCTGAGCCTAGAAAGTTGGTATTAAAACTATTCTTTACTGGAGCATTTGGATCTGTATTTTTAACATTATTATTATCTGAAATAGCTAAAGTAGCTATGGGAGAATCTTTTACACTTTTCTCAGAAGCTAAAAATGGTATTAATCTTGTAGTATATTATTTTATTATTGTTGCTTTAGTGGAAGAATTTTCAAAATGGATAGTAATATTCTTAGTTAGTTATAAACATAAAGAATTTGATGAAATGTATGATGCAATTGTTTATGCTACATTTGTATCTTTAGGATTTGCTGGATTAGAAAATATTCTATATGTATTTGGAGCAGCTGGTGATGGATTAGGTTCTGCTGTTTCTTTAGCAGTTATGAGAGCATTCCTTTCTATACCTGGACATGCAAGCTTTGGTGTAGCTATGGGTTATTTCATTGGTAAAGCTAAGAAAGCAGAATTAAATAAAACTGGTTTATCTTCAATAATGCTTATATTAAGTTTAGTAGTTCCAACAGTTTTACATGGTATTTTTGATTCATGTCTTTCAACAAATAAACAAGTATTTATGATTGTATATTATATATTTGTTATTGTTGTTAATGTTTCAATTGTATTTATACTTCTTCATGTTTCTAGTAAAAACGAACAATTACCGGTAGAAAAGAAACCTGAATTAAATCAAGAACCTATTAATATAAGTAAGTGTCCAGCTTGTGGATCTCCAGAGGTTGGAATGAGATATTGTATTAATTGTGGTAATAAATTAAGAGAATAGGATAATAATCCTATTTTTTTTGTTTATATTTAAATTAAACTTGCTTTTTTAGTGTATTTTGTTATATACTAATCCAGTAATGAATTTCTATGACTTACGACTAGTCATGGCGGAAGGAGGATTTAGATGAAAAAGAATTTACATCCAAATCAAGTTATGTGTACTTTTAAGTGTTCTTGTGGAGCTACTTTTACTGCATTATCTGATAGAGAAGAACAAACTATCGAAGTATGTAGTCAATGTCATCCATTCTATACTGGAGCACAAGGAAATAAAAAGAAAACAGGTAACATTGAAAAATTTAACAAAAAATATAATCTTGACTAATAAAAAAAGAACACTTGGTGTTCTTTTTTATTTTGTCTTTCCTAATGTTTTGACTTCTTCTTCAATTGGAGGAGCAAGTCTTTTATTTTCTTCTTGTTTAATTGTCATCATTGCATTTCTAAATACCTCTATAGAAGGTGCTTGTTTATTTATATATGAGTTTATTAATCCATATTCATCTTTATCAAATAAGGTTTGAATAGTTTTAATTTCATTGCTTCCGTTTTCAACTCTATCAGATAATCTTGGCAAACTATCTAAATCAAATTGATCTAATTTAATATTATTTTTAAAGATAGCTGGTGTATCTTCTTCAGCATATAATGCTTTATAATCATCTTTACAATTCATAAAGTTTAAATAGTAAGCTATTATTTGATGATAATTACTAATATTTGATATTTCATTTTTTATTCCTGCGTAAGGTCCTACTACATATACTCCGTGTATATCATATTTATCATCGTCTAC
>AUXO014357954.1_pt1 | contig 13685 bp, 24 predicted proteins | sample 768731 | NCBI WGS metagenome assembly AUXO01 (sample SAMN02715735, study PRJNA202380) | gut metagenome | biome: sheep rumen | host: Ovis aries | place: New Zealand: Palmerston North
CAACTCGCTGATTTTCAGTAATTTAGACAAAATATATTGTTCGTTTCAAATTGCCTAAAATGCTGATATATCATTGATTTTCAGTTAATTGTTTAAAATATACCTGATTTACTAATTAGAATAAATCTATATAAGAATATCTTTATAATATATTGATTTATTTTAACTACCTACATACACACTATTACTAACTATCTACTATTTACTAACTACACACAAACTATAATTAGTAAATAGTAATACTAACTATATAGATGCATTCTTTCAGGTTTATTTCTGTTGTTGTAATATTCAATTTTTATGCAATTTTGGTAAAATATACAATATTCTCGCATATTTTGTTATTAGATTGCTGATTTTTAGTTATTTGCATTGTATATTTTTAATCTTTCACTATTTAAGCAGCATGCAAAGAAAATAGGTTGTTTTTGTTTGTTTTTCAGGCATTTAAAATAAGTGTTTTTTTATTCTGATAATTGACAGAAAAAAAGTAAAATAGTACACAAAATAAAAGTGTCAATACGTAAAAAGTGTCAAATCGTAAAAGTGTCAGTAAGTAAAAAAGGCATTTTACTTTACAAAATGTTACTAAATTGTTTATTTTGCTTACATTTTGTCAGATTCTTAAAATTTGCTTTTTGTACGATATTACTTTTTTTGCTAAATTTATTGTCCTTTTCTGACTTAAAATTTGTTAATTGGTAAAAATGCAGATATTTTTCACTTTCTTTATAACTACCTATAAATGAAAATGATAGTGATATTTTTATAGAGAAAGTTATTTTCTTAATTGTTAAAAACATTTAAATTGAAAAAAATAATTACACTAAACTATTGACAGAACAAAAAGATAGTCGTAACTTTGCAATACAATTTTGAAAACAGCGACAACAAAACAATTTTTTAATAACATTTAAAATCTTTTTTTAATTATGAAAACTTCTAATAACAAAACAAACAAGGCCAACAGCAAGGCAACAACTAGTCAGGTTATCAACAACGCAAAATCTGATATCAAGAATATCAGTCCGTTTTTCTACATTAATTCGCTGACTAAATTAGCTAAAAAGAATGAGTTTTGCGAGCACAAAAACGTAAAGGTTGTATGTGACAAAATCAAGGATATTGCTAAAGCAAAGGGCGTGGGCGGCCGTTATGGCTTTTGCGCTGACTTGCTTACTAAGGATAGCCGCGGCCGGTTCTGCTATTCCTTGCCGCGAAAATTGCATTCGTTTGCCCTGATGGGCCAATTCTTTACGCCTGAAGAGCTCGATAATGCCCCTGTCTTTGACTACGACACGGACACAGTAGATGTGCGTTTCGACACGAAAGGCCGTGATGTGGTTAAAACCGAAAACGGCTACGGCGTATTACAGCCAATTCCTTTCACGCTTCTAGGATTTTTGGGCGCTTTCGCTGAAATCGTGAAAATCAACGAGCAGCAGCTAGCAGCAGCCGCCAAATCAGCCGCAAAGCGCGAGCGTGAGCAGCAGCGCGCCGCCGCCGCCATCATTGCCGCCTATAATCAGGGCGTAATTTCAGAATGCGAAATGAATACTAAATTGGCGGAAATTGCCTAAATTCAGGTTGGGCCGTTAATTCGGTGCTTTGCTAGTTCTGACTAGCTTTGCGGCTGTTCGAATCAGCCACGGCCCACAAATTTTTATCAGGTTTAGAAAAACCTGATGCCCGGCCACAGCGGTGGCAAATCGGTACGCTGTTAAAGATAAATTTTTGTGCCTGACTAAAACCTTTGCAAAAGTGCGGGTTTGATTTAATCAGGTTGATTTTAGCAAAGTGCAAATCAGTCTATTTTATTTTAAGTCGATAGTCAGTCACTCAGGTTGACACCTGACAGCGAGCGCAAATAAGCAAGCAAGCGAAAGCAAGCAAGCCGCGCTTTGAAATATGGGATATCAAACAAAGGCCCGTTTCTGCAATTTAATCATTGCGCCAAAGTGAGTAGTTTACGGCTTTTGTTCTGCTGACAACCCGTTGTTAGCTCATTTAAGGCTTTGCTAGTCGATAGCGCTGTGACAGCGCGGCCACTTCAAGCGAGCTTGACAATTTGAGAAACATCTGAAAGCAGAACAAATCAATAAGTGAAAGCGAATAACGATTGATGAAAAAGAAACGGCGGACCAGAAAACTTTGCGGGCCAATCGGTTTGCAATCAGGTTGCAACCTGAAACGAAAGCGTTTTATTTGCGGTTGCTTTCGTTTGCCGCCTGACAAACCGATTAAGCAAAGAGGGCACAAAGGTACGGGGGCCGTTGCTCCACACCTTACAACTGATTTTCATTTCGGTTTTGGTGTGTGCAACATACGTACCTTGCTTGCCGCTTTCCTGATTGGGTGAACAGTCAGGGAGCGGCAAGCGGACGGGTTGTTTTTCCAATTGGTGTTTGCTAACTAGTTATTAATTTAAAAACGATTTGCCTATGAGATAAGATAGTTGGCTATAACCTGACTAGCCATCAGGTGGGAGAGTTGCAATGTGCTGTGGCGCAACGTAACGGTGGCCGAGCAATTTCGTTTGCTGGCTGCTTGATTACGGGCGGTTCGATTCCGCCCTTTCCTTCAAGTTTTTTTATTCATTTATTAATTTCTAAAATTAAAGCACTATGGTTATCTTAACAAACACAACAAGCGGACAAAGAATCGAGTTGAACACTAATTTCAGGGGCGTGACCCCTGACGGGAAAGTGGTTTTTAGACCTGACGGAAGCAAGCCAGGCCGCCGTTTTTTTAACACCTACACCCAATTATATTGGGACGGTGTGACTGAAAACGAAAACGGATGCCCGTTATTGACGGTTATTTGCGGATGGAAAGCAGAGCACAGAGGACGTGGCCCACGCAAGCCACGTACACCGAAACCGCAACCTGAACCTGAAAACGTTGAACAGGAACAGCCTCAGGTTGAAGAACCCGCCGTGCAAATCGTGAACACAGATGAGCCCGTCAGACACAAGAAGTTTGATATGCTTTGCAAAATGGTTAAGAAGGGAATCGCCCCGTATTTGTGGGGCCCGTCGGGTACTGGCAAAAGCGAATTGGCGAAACAAACTGCGCAAGCGTTAGGCTTGCCGTTTTACATGATTTGCAAAGTTAGTGATGTATTTGAGCTCAAAGGCTTTGCAGACGCTGAAGGCCGTTTAGTGGAAAATGATTTCTACAAGTCAATGAAACACGGCGGTTTGCTGCTGTTTGACGAAATGGACTGCTCCAACGAGAACGCACTGAAAGCGTTTAACGGTGCTATGGCTCAGCGGTGTTTCTCTTTTCCTGTCGAGGGTATGGTTGAAGCCCACCCCGATTTCAGGGTAATTGGCGCAGGTAACTCTGGCGGCACTGGAGCCACGGAAGAGTACACAGCGTCTAATATGATTGACGCTAGCACACTCAATCGTTTCAAATATATTTTCGTTGATTACGATGAGCGTATTGAGCTCAAGTGTGCGAAAGGTGACAAGCAGCTTGTTGATTTTATACACTTGCTTCGTGAGTCTGCAAAGCGCAACGGCGTTTCTCAAATACTCTCATACCGAAATATAAATCACTTGGTTGAAGGCCAAGAGATAGGCGAGCCGATTGAAGAAAACATTATATCATCTGTGCTAAAAGAGAAATCCACCGATGAGGTACGGATGATGTGTAATGGTCTTAATCTTGACTTTGCGACACATCCCGAGAATAAGTGGTTGCAAGCATTGACCAAAATATACAAGAACGGTGTTGAAGTATATCGTTAAAAAACAAACCGACAATGAAAGATATAGTTTTAAAATACAACTCCCTGAATGAATTCGGGGAGTACCTGAAGAACGCAAAAACGCAAAAGGCGTTCTTAGGAGAGTCAGCGTTGAAAACATCTGAATCAGGTTGGGCTGGCACCCGCACATGGGATGATGCCCAAACCCTGATGATGTTTGGCGACGCTGATGCCGCCAAAAAGATTCAGCAGGGGACCACCAACGGCAAACCGATTCAATCGGTAAAGCCACAAAGCAAGCAAAAACAAATTCTGAGTTATGCGGGCTACGCTCCTTGCGTACCAGCATACCTTGCTGGTAGTCCACGCAATATGATGCGAAATGTAACCGTTCAGCAGAAAGCGAAGGTGCTAACAGTCGTGTACAACATCAGCGCAAACGGCGGTTGGTCTTCTACGGCTTTGGCACAGGCATCGTTTAAGATGTTACAAGCACTCTACAAGCTTGAGCAGAAAAACGGAATTAGGATAAACTTATACGTATGTGACTGCTCATATTCAAAAGGGCAACACATCATGCCAGTTGTAAAGATAAAGGACAGCGGTCAGTATTTCAACTTATTGAAATGCGCTTATCCTTTGGTAAACCCCGCTATGATGCGGCGGCACGGGTTCCGTTGGCAAGAGGTGACCGTGGGTGTTCGCTCGTCTTTCGGTCACGGATATGGCAGCGCACAATACGACAACAACGTGGTAAGGAATCTCATAAAGAAAAACCTACCACAGTTGAAACCTGACTATGTGCTTGGCATCAATGACGCATACAACTGCATTGATGCAGACGAACTCATAAAGAAAGTATTTACTAATAAATAATTAATAACAAAACGTTGCGCCCGACACGTACAAGGGTATAAGAAAATGGCACAGAAAATTGCTAGAGCTATTGAGATTGATTACGAAGTAGTTAACAACATCTATATGGACGAAGAAACTCGTGAAATGTTAATCAACGAGTTCCGTGCTCTTGAGGAGTACGTGACAAAGTACGGTTCAACGGAAGACATTTGTAAGTTCTACGGTGTATAACACCGAAAAATCACTATCATCGGGCGGCTGCTTGTCAGTCGCCCACAAACACAAAAAACAAAAATGAAAGTTCTGACAAACATTATAACTATTATTGCATACGTTTTGTTATTTCCGTTTTTCATAGCGGATGTATGCAAGACCGCTTATTCGTGGCGGTCAGCTAGATTTGCCGACGTGACAAGGTTCTGTTTCGGAGCCTGGTGCCACACAGTTAACAACATTATTTCGTTCAACTAACAAAAACATATCATTATGAAAACGATTCTTAACCTTTTTCGTGATGGGGAAAAGACCCCAGCACAGCTCGTATTAATAACAATTTCGTTCATTCTAACAAACTTGTTTTTTCTATGGATATCGTAATTGCTATAACGTCTGCGACAGTCCTCATTTGGGGACTGGTCAAGAACTGTCAGGAGTGCGACAAATGGCGTCGCACTTCATACAAACGCAGATTCTAATAATTAATAATTAATTAAATTAATAAATAAATACTAAATATATTTTATGGAAACAAAGTCAATGATTGGTCTGCCAGTTAAGTTTGAGGCAGAAAAATGTTATCAGCCAGATGCTGGCAAAAAGGTGAACACTTTCGGAGTAATAACAAACTACATCGCCCACGGCTGTTGGGGAGTGAAATATTCTTTCTCCGATGGCGAAGTGTGTGAGTCTATGATTCACGCTTCCAGACTTTCGGCTTGCGAAACAGAAGACGAAAAGAAAATGGCACAGGAATCTGCAAAACGCTGGTGCGATTCATTGGGCACGGATGACGAAGTGGTGAATCGTGCTGTCTCTTATTACAATGCTGGCGACAATCAGTCGTGCGTGAATCTGTTGACGAAGCTCGGGCGGCAAAGAAACATAATATTGGGAATCGTTAAAATTTAAATTCATTATGAAAATTAGAAGAAGCGTTGGTAATCTTGGACGATTTAACGGAAGAAATTGCATACCAACCAATGATTGAATCTATAACCAAAGCAATGGGAAAGATAACAATTGCAAAGCAAGCAATTAAGAACAAACAAAAAAAGGAAGTCAAACTCAGAAGAATGGAGGCCGCCTTCATCAAGAGGATGCTTGACCACTGGATTGAGAGTGCTGACATCAGGTATATCTTTGCGAAGACGGCGGAGCAAAAGCAAAGAATAAGCGAGGCCAACGACATCGCAATTTTGACATCAGCTAAAATCGGAAAGATTCTCCAATAAAAAAATGAAGACAACAAAAAAAGTAACCAATCTCGTCTTGCTCGTCAAAGAAATTCAAACAGGATTTGACGAGCAAGGCAATGAATTTGAGTCCTTGATATGTGAAGACTCTCAGGGGCGTGCATTCGTGATAGGTCTAAACGCCGCCAACTATAACTACAAACGTTATAAAGTTGGCGACATCTTTACAATAAAGTCGGCTCGGTGCTATTCGGTAAGTCCGACATTAAGTTTTCTATATTACGTAAGAATAAATCATTTAAAATAAAAAAACAAAACATTATGGAAACAATTAGAATCAGAAAAGGTGACGAGTACGCAAAGCACGTCGCAATGATTTCACTTTGCCAAATCAATCAGCGAATTGCAACAAGCTGGGGAATATCAAAAATTATTTGTGTTTATGTAAACGAGATGCCAGCTCTCGGATTGTTAGTGAACGGATTCATTCATCAAGGATGGGTGTTCGTTGCACTCAACGAAAGGACTGACACTTACGAGCTTTTTACAGTTGAAAACAAAGATAAGATGGTGATAGTTGTCAAGAAACATATTGATGATGTCTATTGTGATATGTTGACTGATACCATTGATGGTATGATTGAACGTGACCCATCTTGGTCAGACGAAGAATATAATTCTAAAGTTGACAAATGGCTTTCTGAAACTGCATAAAAGACAGGGCGCAACGGTCTTTGAGCCTACCCTTTGATGAGGATTGCGCCCACAAAAAAAGGCTTGTATTTGCGGTACGTAACCAACCTTTGAAAATGTGCCTTGGCAATAGCCTAAATTTGAAAGCGGTGGTTGAACAGATGTGCTATCAGACTTGACGGGCAAATTATTATTAACAAATAAAATATTTAAAAAATGGGAAAATGGATTTTTGAAGACATCCAAAAAATTAAGGATGCTGTCTTGTATGGTGACACGTCAAGACCACTTGAAGAAAGAATTGCTGATTACAACGATTGGTTAAGAAGATGCGTTAAACCAGAGTTATACGTGAAATACATTATATGGCAACACGATGTTTATGTTGATTTATTCAATGTGATTGTGGCTACAAAGAATGTTTATCATGATGTATCTGAAAATCAAGTCGCTGAATGGGTAAAGAAAAACAAAGAAGAACATCAGATGATTGTTTAACTAATAATTTTTTTCAGTATGAGTTTTATAATATTTTTCGGAATGATTTTCTACTACCTTGGCGGTGGCTGGCGTAAGTAACCTAAGGAATAAGAAAAGATTGCTGAGCTATCGGCATGACGGGCATTAAGTTATTAATATCTAATAATAGAGAAAAAATGAAAAAAATTGAAATTAACAAAATCGAGACAATTGAAGATGTGAAAGCATTCTTTAAGTACATAACAGAAGATTTGAACTTAGTATGGGCACCTGATGAAGCATTCGTATGGGCTGCTTTTGAAGGCGCAGACTGGCAATACTCGTTTGAAGATGCTGTGGCCCTTGACAAGGCCATGAACGCATGCTATAAAGTATGCGGAGCAGAAGAAGTTGGTCGATTGGCTTTTGAAGCCGTTGACACATACCTTTCTCAGTTTGAAATAGACGAAGACGAAATCTAATCTTATAAATTATAATTAAAATATGGAAAAGAAAAAATATGTAACATATCTTCGAGTTTCTACACAGAAACAAGGAGCTACTGGATTGGGATTGGATGCCCAGAGAAAAATGTGTGCTGATTTTATAGCACACAACAACGGCGAGATGGTTGCTGAATTTACGGATGTTGAATCTGGAACACACCGAGACCGCAAAGGTCTTTGGACAGCAATTGAATATTGTTCCAAGAAAGACATCCCATTGGTCATCGCCAAGTTAGACAGACTTGCCCGTGATGTTGAATTTACCTTTAAGGTAATCAACACTGGCATTGACATTCACTTCTGCGACATGCCACAGGTGAACACAATGATTTTGGGAGTGTTCGCCTCGGTAGCACAGTATGAAAGGGAGTTGTGTAGCGACCGCACAAAGAAAGCCTTGGATGAGAAAAAACGTCAGGGATGCAAGCTGGGTGGTGCTACCGAAAAGTGGCAAGCTGCAAGAGCTGCCAAGAGCCACGAACAGCTCAAGGAAGAAGGGGCTAAACGTGGAAACACAATGAAGAGACACTTTCAGGAAAACCGTGATACACAGGCACTCATGAAAATATTCCGTAAAGTGTTTCCTGATGCGACACAAAGCGATAATCCCGAAGAATGGACGTGGAATGAAATCAACACAAAAGTTGACGTAAGAAGTCAAATTCGTCAACTGATGGTTGATTTCAAGGATATGGACGGAACTGGGAAATTGTTCTTAAAGTGGGATTTGGCTGGACTGACTGACTTACAATTCCAATTGAAATTGTCAAGTGCAATTAAATCCATCAGACGTTCTATTCTATCTTGAAATCATATGTGTATATTATTTATATTTGTTAATAATTCTTAAAAGTAAAGATTTTTCTACAAATTATTTTACGTATTCAAAATTATTACTTAACTTTGCAACGAAAAACAAAATCACAATTATTATGGAAACAATTATGAAAGAAAGAAAGTGTTGTATCTGTGGAAAGCAGATTATTAGGGGATTCGGGAACAATCCCACGCCAGTGAAAGCAAACGGAGTTTGTTGCAATGCTTGCAACATGAACAAAGTCATTCCAGCACGTCTGGCAATGATGCTCCGATAGTTTATTAAACAGGGTGGCGGTTCTTCCGTCACCCACAAACAAAACAATGATTATGAAAGCAAAACTTTTAAAGACAAATTTAGACGTAATAGACGTCACACCTAAGAACGGAACAGACTTCTCTCTGGAGGAGCTAAGAGGATTTGTAGGTGGACATATCGAAATCGTAGAACTGCATAATGGTCAGATTATGGTTGTTAATGAAGAAGGAAAATTGTTGGGTCTCCCAGTCAATGCACTTGCTACAAACTGTCTTTCGCTTATCTTTCAGAAAAGAGGAGTGACTGATATAATTGTCGGCAACGTTCTTCTTTGTGATTCCGAGATGGTAAAGTAAGTTTAACACGTTCCACGGCAAAGTTCACTATCACTTGCCGTGGAACTTCAAAACGCAACAAAACTATGGCAACAATTTATGGAGATGTAAAGCAGTTTGAAAGCATCTTAAAATCGGCTCGTCAAATAATGGAACGATACGAATACACCCAAGAAGAAGGCTATGAACCTTTGGATGATTGCGATGGTCGTGACCTTGCCCCCGAGTTTTATGAGTGGGCAAAACGTATCGCAAAGGAAGCGGATTATTATCTTTCTTTTAAATAAATAATAAATAACTTTTAAAATTTTCTTATCTATGATTTTTACTAATGTATCAAGGCTTAGTGCCGAGTCAAAGGAAATGGAGTTTGGCACATTGAATCAAATTTGTGTCGGTGAAAACGGGCGTGGACGCAAGGAAATAAGACTTGCTTGTCCTGTTGATTGCGAACTGACCCGTGGATGTAACTTCGATTACACCATAGGACTGACAAAATCAGGGCGTCCAAGAATAAACAAGTTAAACGACAACAAAGTTTATTTGTTGCTTTCATCTAAAGGAAGATACACACGCCGTGGCAATGGATGGATAGGTGGTTGGATAAACAACACCGCTACATACAAAGTCCTTGCCAAGGGCAATGGCGCTGACGGTGATGCAGGTCGTATCGGACAATGGGATTGCTTACTCATTGAGATTGAGGGCACACCTGAAAACGATTGGATTCGTATTCGTACTGGAGGTGGTGGTTACGGAACATCGCCACAATGGCTGAACATATCAAGCAAAGGATTCTTCCTCTTTGATGAAACCGATGATGCTATCGCTTTTGCGGATTCTTTGGGGATTGATTTCCCTGATATTGACAATTGTAACGACATTGAAGATATATTTAAAGACTTAAACATATGATAGAACTATTAAACGAAGCATTATCTAGTCCAAACAAATGTTTTACTGAAAACATAGACGGACACAAAATCGTTTTCTTTTACGACAGTTAGAAAATGGTTTGAAGCACATTTCAGTTATAATCCGAAATGGGGACATATAAATAAAATATATATATGCAACTTCCCCAGAAGAGTTAATTGGGAAAATCAGGAACGAAATAAAGCAATACTAAAAACTTTAATCAAATCAAATAAGATATGCTAAACACAATGGAAGACCGCTACAAGGTAGTTGCAACATTCCCTAACGGGAAGATGGTGACGATTATGTCAGAACGAGAGATAAAGGCATTCTGCAAACGCAACGAATGCAAAGTCCAGACCGAAAACGGACTGATAGATGTGTCCGAATTTAAGTTCGGATACAGAATCAGACCGATTACAAGATTCGGTGCTGTTATCGAAACACCTGATATTAACTTAGTAACAACATAATTATGAATAACATTGAAATGCAAACAATGAATGCGGTGCAATCCATAAACCGCAAGATGTGTGACCAGCACGAAATAGACTGGGAAAAACGCACATGGGAATTGTATAAGTTGTACCTTGCAAAGCGAGAGCCGATTGATGCTCTCGCAATCGCAGACGCTACAACAAAGTATTACAAAGATAATTACAAAAAATTATTATACGATGAATGAAGTAACGAATTTCATGTGGTATATGTTCAACAAATGGACACCATACGAGGCACAAACGGTCTTTGGTGAAAACCTTGGATTGCATATATACAACAAATGGGTGGAATCAAAAAACACCTTATATTGGTATGCGAATCTCGACAACGAATGTCGGCAAATGGTCGTAGACAGGGCAAACGAATTGTATAACAAATAAAAAAACACAACAACTATGGATGATTCATTGAAAAAATTTACCCCAGAAAGTGCGAGGAAAATTGAGGATTATGCAAATTCCATTCTTGCATTTTGCTCTGATGAGGCAAACAGCACAATGGATGTGATGATGATAATGGCACTTGCATCCGCCAAAATGTTACATACATTTGGCATATACGTAGAACAAGATGACGATGTGCCCCCTTTTGATAAAGAAATACTCAAGAAAGAATTTGAAACAAAGTTTCTTTCGCTTCTTGGTAAATTTCAAGAGATGCTAAAGAAATTTTCTTGAAAACCATTTGGAATATTCAAAATTATTGCTTAACTTTGCAATATTATTTTGTGATTTATAATAATTATGGTATTTTAGATTATTTAGTATTTAAGAGTGTGGGAAGTGAACGCAAGGAGTTGCGGAAACTTCCAAAAAAGCAAAGTCGGTTTGCGAAAATAGACTTGCTTTTATAAATAGACGGTCAAACGGTTTAAGTGTCGGTTCGATTCCGACTATGACCACAAATGTTATTAATGTTTTGTTAGATTTTTCATAGTGTTCGGTCGCACTTGTTTGTGAAAATAGGTGCGATTATTTCAAAGAATTATTTATTAACTTAAAAACAATATAATATAGAGATTATGAAAACAATTAAAACAACTATCTTGGCAATTATGCTCATTGCAAGTTTCATCTTGCTGATTGCGGAAACAGACAATTTTGAATCTTTTGTAGCAACGAAGATTGCTTTCCTGATTGATGTGATTGCCATGACCTACCTTTGGCAATGGTGGGGTATGGATAAGTACTACAACAAATACATAAACAACGAATAAATATGATAAACCAAAACGAAGTGTTTTTAAGCGGTCGTGTCAATGATGTGGCTTACAAAACCACTAAGACCGAAAAACAATATGCGACAATTAAAATTATAACTAACACTTACCAGCACCGAAATGGCAAAACGGAGTCTTATCCGACATTCATATCTTTGATGGTGTTCAACGAAAAGCAAGTTGAATATCTGAAAGAGATAGATGTGAAGAAAGGTGACTTTGCCAACGTCCGTGGTAAGTTGAGCAATTCAAAGTCAAACAAGGGATTTGTACAACTGTCCGTACTTGTAAGTGACATCACTATCGCACGTGTCGTCAAAGAGGACACACCGAACACGGATGATGTTATGGAGTTGGAAGAACCTATAGATGATTTCTGATATGGGAAAAAAAATAGAACTGGAAAACGTTGCATCGTGTGTGTGTGATTATTATGGAATATCATTGACACAGCTCATAGAGCAACGAAGAACACAAGATATAATTCAGGCAAGGGAAATACTTGCAAAGTTATGCAACGTGTTCTGTGGCGCAGGATGTGCAAAAATAGGACGATTCCTTAATCGTCATCATACCACCGTAATCAACTCCCTGAAAAAGTATGGTGACGATTACAAGTATGATGCGGAGTTCAGAAAGAAAGCGGATGATATTGGGCAAGAAATTGTAAGAAGATATGCGGCACAAGAACATATTAGTCCTTGAAGGACGAGTCGGAAATGATTTCCGATATTCTCGCACGATAGAAGGGCGTGTGTATGCATCGTTCACGCTCCAAGTAAAATCATTCGACAAGGAGCTGAAAGACTCTACTGAAAACAAAGAACACATCAGTATCAGGATAGAGGTTTTTGACCATAAACTTGTAAAATACTTGCAAGCTGTTAACTGTCACAACGGATGTTTGGTCAACATACTTGGACGGCTTAACGCCTACAAGGCAGAGAAAAATGGTGTGACGTTCTATCAGAACGATGTTGTAGTGAGAGATATAAACGTAATAAAAACATTAGCAGATTAAAAAAATGGTAGACTACAAACAAGAAATTATCAACACAAGAAAAGGTTGTCTTGGCTCGTCTGACGGTCGTTTGCTCGCCCAAGTGGCAACGATGGGATATGTGCCAAAGTCGGCACGAAAAAGACTCGCAATAGTAAAGGGTTTGATAGAGCCGCAAGAGAATGTCGTGACGGATGCAATGCGTTTTGGTGACATCATCGAGAACACGATATTTGAGCAACTGGCTTTGCAATCAGACAAGCATTATCTTTCCAATCCACTATGGGTGTCAAAAGAATATGGAGGTCACAATTTCAAGTTGATTACACATCCTGACATCGTGCTTGAAGATGAAGAGACAAAGACGTTGTATGTGTATGAAGTAAAGACCACAAAAGAAAATTGGAAAGGAACAAGAGACCAATACAAAGGACAACTTTACATTCATCATATCATAGCAAGGGAAAAAATTAAGGACAGGACAAAAGAAGGATGGAAGACCAAACTTATGTTGGTGACTTATGACACGAATGGTCTTGATTTAACAGACCCGAATGGTCTCGAGTTCGACCCAGACAGAATGGAAATCGGCACAGTCAGATTCATCAACCCGCCTTTCAACATCAAGAAAGCACTAAAACTCATAGATGAGTATCTTGATGACCTCGTTGAGTATTATGATGAAGATGAGGTCAATGCGGACTTGTTGCCAGTTAATGTGAAGACTGAGTTCGACAAGATGATAACACTACTTGCGGAAATAAAACAACGTGAGAAAGCTGTCGAAGAGTTCAAGCAGAAATTGTATGATTTCATGGTTGAGAAAGAAATAAAGTCTGTCAAGAATGATGAGTTCACAATAACAAGAATAGATGCGACTGAAAGCAAGAGCGTTGACTATAAAGCTTTCTTTGATTATTATGCGAACGTGTACCCACGTAAAGCAAGACGATATGCGGAGCAGTATGCAAAAATGACAAAGCGTAAAGGCTAT
>AUXO011005824.1_pt1 | contig 13684 bp, 13 predicted proteins | sample 768731 | NCBI WGS metagenome assembly AUXO01 (sample SAMN02715735, study PRJNA202380) | gut metagenome | biome: sheep rumen | host: Ovis aries | place: New Zealand: Palmerston North
CTTCTGTATCTTTATTATCTTCTATATTTTCATTCTTATTATTTTCTTTTACTTCATTATTACTTTCCTTGCTATCTCTACCTAATCTATCTCTTAAAATAAACCCACTTCCAAAAGATAAAAATAATGCAATAATAACAATTTCTACAATAAATATTTTATTACCTTTACTACTTTTTACTTCTTCCTTAACTTCCTTTTCTTCTTCCATTTTTATCCTCCTATCGTATTTTTATTATATAAAAAAAGGGGGCTATTTACAAGTCCCATTATAATAATATTCAAATGTTAATTTAAATTCTTCTAAGTACTTTTTAATACCAACCTTTTTAATGTATTCCTTAGCTTCTTCTTCGTTAAAATTAATATTTTTAACTGTATATCCAATTATTTTTTCATCATCATACATAATTGTAATTGACCCATTAGATGATTTACAAACTAGTTTTTCAGAATTAACAGAAATAAAAACTAAATATACTATAAATACTAAAGCTACTACAATAGTAAGAATTAAAATCACTGACATAAATTCTTTTTTCATTTACTTCCTCCATTATATTTTTATAATATATTAACTGGTTAAAATTATTTAATAAATAAATGTGTTTTAAATAATTTTATTAGGCTTTTACATACTTCTTTTTTATTATCAATTCTATTTTTATGAGTAACTTTCAAACTATCAGTATAATATTCATTTTTCTCTTTATCATAAATACTTATAAATACTTCATTATCATTACCATAATCATTATTTACATCTACTCGATTTAACTTGCCAGTAACACCAATTCCATATGAAGAATTAGTATAACTAGAAATAACTTTACTCATCTCTTTTGCAGTTTCCATACTATAAACTGAATACGTATCTATTATTTTCTTACTAACACCCATTTTAATTTTATATTCATTAGAATAAGTAACAGCACTATACTTTAATACTTCACTAGATCCTTCTATATTAGTTATTTCTGAAACAATATATCCACCAGTACAACTTTCCATTGTTGATATTGTCTTCCCATTATTTATTAAAAAATTGACTAATTCTTTCATATATCCTCCATTTTTTATTTTTTCTTATTTAGTAGTTCTATAATTTTATCATTACCATGTACTATCTTCTTTAAAGATTTTCCTTCATGAATATAATCTATTATTTCAGCAATTCTTTTCGAACAATTAACAACATTCATCCATTTATATTTACTAAATTCCTTTGGTATATAACTTAAATTAGTTGTATATAACTTATCAAAATACTTTTTCTTATATGCATCTTTGAACACATTTATACCTTCTGTAAATAAAGAAAAAGTAGTTATAAAAAATATCTTTTTGGCACCTTTTTCTCTTAATTTTGCACCTACTTCTATCATAGAGGCACCACTTGCAATCATATCATCCACTACAATAACATTTTTATCTTTAACATCAGCACCCATATAAGCATGCTCAACAATTGGATTTTTACCATTAACGATTTTAGTTAAATCACGACGTTTATAAAACATTCCAACATCACTTGATAACATATCAGCATAATATCTTGCTCTTTCCATAGCACCCATATCAGGACTAATTACTAATAAATTATCAATTATATCCTCTTTTTGAATCAATTCTTCAAGTATTATATTTGTTGGATAAAAATTTTCAAAAGGTAAGTTAGGTATTGCATTAGCAACTTTTCTTTCATGACAATCAAAAGTAATAATATGGTCAATATTTAACCTTTCAAGTTCTTGTAAAGCTATAGCACAATCTAGTGACTCTTTTCCTTTCCTTTTATCTTGCCTAGACTGATACAATAATGGTGTTATAATAGTAATTCTTTTAGCATAACCAGATAAGGCACTAATACATCTTTTAATATCTTGAAAATGTTCATCAGGGCTCATATGAACTTTAAATCCATGCATTTCATAAGTAATACTATAATTACCAATATCACTTAAAATAAATACATCTTTATCTCTTACTGTTTCATTAATAGTTACTTTTCCTTCACCATTATTAAACCTAAATGAATTAAAGTCCATCATATAAGACTTTTCTTGCCTGTTCATTTTCTTTAGATAATCATCAACTTCTTTACCAATCTCCTCGATGTTATTCATTACAATTAATTTCAAATCATTCATAACTTACTCCTACTCTACCTTTATTTAATTATATATTCTAACGCTTCTTTTAAAACGTTATCCCTATTATATGAAGTATCAAAATATGGTATATTTAATCTTTTACATTCACTTTCTAAGTATTTAGAAAACTCAATATTATCCTTTGCCCACTTAAGTAATTCATCATCGCTAACATTTTTAGTCCAAAAATTATCTTCATCATTTTCTCGAATTAACTTAACTTCTAACAAAGGATCAATATCTTTATAACCCATAAATATTACTTTTGTATTACTAGTATCAATAAGTTCTATATCCTTTGGATATAAAAACGGAGTATCAAATAAGTATTTTTCTTTTAAATAATTTGTATCTGTTCTATTATCAATTATAATTCTATTAATTATTTTACACATAATCGGAGAAACACTTTTCCAATCATTATATTTTAAATTAAATGATTCACAAATTCCTCTTTTTATCGAATCCATCTTATAATGCGTATATCCATAGTTATTGAGCATTAACGATAATGTTGTTTTTCCACTTCGAGCAGCACCAGCTATTATTATGTGTTGTTTTTTATTATCATTAACGTTATCAACTACATAAACAGGTTCATTATTTTCAGTTAGTTTTTCAGCTATCACTTAACACCACCTACTTTATTATAATTTTATCATAAAGATAAACAATAATAAAATTTCTTTATCTATATTTAAAATTATTAGAATAAAACTTGTCATTTTCTTAATCAATTTATGTAAAATATTTTACTATTTCTTCTAATTAAGCAACGATAAATATACAATTGTGAGCTACCAACACACTTTTAATTTGCTAAGCATATATTGTATTTCTGATTATTATTTTTTATTTATTATTAAGAGAACATGATTTTATAAAAGAAGTAAAAATTTTCTTACTTATTTCATCATCAATACTTTCAGGATGCCATTGTATCCCTATATGATATCTTTTATTTTTCATTTCAACTGCCTCAATATAGTTGTCAGAAGAAACTCCTACTGTATCATAATAATCATTTGGTAAAATATGATAATTATGTCTACTAGTTACTTCAAACTTTTCTTTTTTTATTATCGAATATAATTTACTTGATTTATCTAAAGTAACAGAATGCATATAACCATCACCTTTATGATTAATCATACTATCATTTTTTTCATTCCAAAGTTTTTCTCTTTTATAGTTTGACATAATCTGCATACCTAAGCAAATACCAAGAGTCGGTATATCTTCTTTTACTAAATATTCAAGAATAAATCTATCAAATTTATTTATCTTAAAGCCTCCTGGAAGCAATACACCATCACACATCTTAATCTGTCTAATTATCATTTCCTTTTCTGTTTTAGTTAATTCTTCTTGATCATTATATTTAACACATGTGTAATTAATATTTTGAGAAGGAAGTATTCCTAAAGGTATTGCACCATTCTTAATAATTGCATTCCTATATTCCTCATTAATAATTAAATTATTTGTATTTCCAGGATATTCAACTCTTAAAACAATTCCAATTATTGGTTTCATATTATCACCTACTTTATTATACAATAAAAGAGGCTTATTAATAAACCTCTAAACATTAAATCTAAAATAACAAATATCTCCATCTTGCATTAAATAATCTTTTCCTTCAAGACGAGTCTTACCAGCTTCTTTTACTTTCAATTCACTTCCATATTTATCTAAATCTTCATAAGACATAATTTCTGCCTTAATAAAACCTTTTTCAAAATCTGTATGAATTATTCCTGCACATTCTTTAGCATTCATTCCATTTTTAAAAGTCCATGCCCTTACTTCGTCACTTCCACCAGTAAAATATGTTGAAAGTCCTAATAAATCATATGTAGCTTTTATAAGTTGATCTAGCCCACTTTCTTCCACTCCAATTGATGATAACATTTCTTTTTTCTCATCATCAGATAAATCACTTAAATCAGCTTCCATTTTAGCACATGCTTTTACAACTTTTGCATCTTCTCCTAAAGCATATTCCTTAACTTCTTTAACATATTTATTATCTCCAATTAATTCATCTTCTTTTACATTAGCAAGATATATTATTGGTTTCATAGTAAGTAGACAAAAACTTTTTAAATATGCTTTTTCCTCTTTAGTAAAAGAAACGCGTCTTAGTGCCACACCATTTTCTAGAGATTCTTTTGCTTTTACCAATATTTGATATTCAGCAAGAGCATCTTTATCTCTATTTGTTTCTGCTTTTTTCTTAATTTTATCAATTCTAGAATTTATGATTTCCAAATCAGATAATGATAATTCAAGATTTATTACTTCTATATCATTAACAGGATCAATTTTACTATCCACATGAATAATATTATTATCTTCAAAACACCTTACAACTTCTACTATTGCATCTACTTCTCTTATATGAGATAAAAACTTATTACCAAGTCCCTCTCCTGTTGATGCTCCTTTAACAAGTCCTGCTATATCAGTAAATTCATAAGAGGTTGGTATTGTCCTAAGAGGCTTATATATTTCAGTTAATCGATCTAATCGATGATCTTTAACTATAACTACACCAACATTTGGTTCTATGGTAGCAAAAGGATAATTTGCTGCTAAAATATTTTGTTTTGTTATTGCATTAAATAAAGTAGATTTCCCAACATTAGGTAATCCAACTATACCAGCTTTTAAACTCATTTTATCACTCCTTACAAAACTGGAGATATTCCAGGTCCAATTGGAATTCCAATAATATATACTAAAGCTACTAACATAATCCATGTAAATCCTATTATTAGGAAATATGGAGATACAAATGAAAGTGCTTTTTTTATAGTTATTGGTTCCTTCTCAGTATTATAAACGTTTAAGTATCCTAAGTAAATAACAAAATACGCTAAAAGTGGAGTAAATCCCTTAGCCATTGAATCTGCTGCTCTAAAAATAAACTGTGCAAATTGTGGTGATATATTATTTTGCATTAATAATGGAACAACAGTCGGTGCAAACATTGACCATTTAGATATCTGTGTTGTAACAAAAAGTCCAGATATAGCCATTAAAATAAGTATTGTTATTACTAAAGGCAATCCACTAAATGGAAGATTTCTAATAGTTTCAGAAATAAATGCAACTATTACAGTACCAATATTAGTTTTCTTAAAAACTGCAATAAACTGTGAAGCAAAAAATATTAAAACAAATAAGTACCCTATATCCTTCAAATAAATTGCAACCTTATCAACTAAATCTTTATCACTTTTTATTGTTTTTGCACCTATTCCATAAGCAATACCAGTTACCATAAATAATAATGATATTAAGAAAGTAAACCCTTCTTGAAAGTAAGCATTTTCACCAAATAATTGTCTTATATATGCCTTTTCATTCATATCTAAAAGTAAGCCACTTAAAGGAAGTCCTGGAATAAGCATATAAACAAATATTAATACAAATACAAAAAATGTAATTGTAGCATTTCTTAAACCCTTTTTCTCTTTAGCTTCTTCTTCTAATTTTTTTTGTTCTTCTTCTACAACATCAGAAAGTTTAATTTCTTTTGTTACAGATTCTTTTTCATCATTAACAATTTTATATTTCCCAATCTTATTACTTATAATTCTTTCTATTACATAGGTTCCTACTATTGATAACACAATTGAAGAAATTATTATTATAAATAAGTTAGATAAAATACTTACATGATAAGTACTATCTATTAATCTTGCTGCTTGTTCAGTATATGGTATTAAATTTATTTCTGCACTTCCTGCAAAAATACTAACTCCATATCCAAAAGCAACTCCAGCATAACTTGCTACAATTCCAAGCAAAGGGCTTCTCCCATTTGCAAGAAATATAAGCGCAGATAAAGGAATTAAAATAACATAACCAACTTCATTAATTATACTAGAAATAGTAGCAATAAATATTATTAAAAAAGTTATTACCTTATTATTTATTTTTAAAGTTCTCTTTTTAATATAAGTATCAATAAGTCCACTTGCATGAGCAACAGACAATCCAATTAATGCAATTAATAAAGTACTGAGTGGGGTAAATGATGCAAAGTTTTTTGCAGCATTACTTATCAAATATTTAAAGCCTTCATAGTTAAATAAACTTTCTACAGCTACTAATACATTCTCTAAACTTCCTGATGCATTAACTTTAGAATAAGTTGCTTGAATTTGTAAAAATGATAATACTGAACTAATTAACATAACTAGCACAGTAAGTACAATAAACATTGTAACTGGATGAAATGATATTCTTCTTAAATGAACCTTTTTTTTATTTACCATAAATTCACCTACTTAACAATTTTCTTTATTTTCTTATTAAATTCAACTCTAGGCATCATTACTATTCTAGAACATTTAACACATTTTAATTTAACATCTGCCCCAACTCTAGTAACTTCCCATAAATTTTCACCACATGGATGTCCTTTTTTCATTGTAACAATACTACCAACTATTATTTTATTCTCATCCATATTTTACTCACTTATATTTAATATTTCTAGAATTCTATTTAAATCATTAATATTACTAAAAGAAATATTTATTTTATTTGAACTTATTTTTACTTTAGTACCTAATTTTTCACACATAATGTTTTGTACATATTGAAATTCATTGTTAGCAGTTCTTGGTTTATTTTTATGAGTTTTTTCTATATCTTCATTTTTAGAAACATTTTCCAAATCTCTTACATTTAAATTTTCTTGAACTATTTTATTAGCAAGTGCTATTATATCTTCTTTATTCCCCATTTTACTAAGTACTCTTGCATGACTCATAGATATTTTTTCTTCTACTATCATATCTTTTACTTCTTCAGGTAAATTCAAAAGCCCAAGCATATTTGTTATATGGCTCCTACTTTTACCTAATCTATTTGCAAGTTCTTCTTGCGTTACACCCATAGCATCTAATAAACTTCTATAAGCCATTGCTTCTTCAATAGAATTTAAGTTTTCTCTTTGCAAGTTTTCAAGAAGCGCAATCTCCATCATTTGTTGCTCAGAAAAATCTCTAATTATTGCAGGTATTTTATCTATTCCAGCAATTTTACAAGCTTTTACTCTTCTTTCACCTGCTATTATTTCATATCCCTTTATTGAACTCTTTTTAACTATAATAGGTTGAAATACTCCATGTTCTTTTATAGATTCTGCAAGTTCATTTAGCTTATCTTCATCAAATACTTTTCTTGGCTGATAAGGATTTGGTCTTAATTCATCAATTGGAAGTTCTACTACTTCATCTACTGAAGATGAATCAAGTATTTTTTCTTCTATTGAATCAAAATTAATCTGTTCATTATTAAATAATTCTTCAAGGCCTTTACCCAAGGCTCTTCTTTTGTATGTATTATTGTCCATTTCTTTCAATCACTTCCTTTGCTAAATTTATATAGGCATCAGTTGCCCTACACTTTGGATCATATGCTAAAATAGGCTTTCCATGTGATGGGCATTCTGCAAGTCTAACAAGTCTTGGAATAATTGTATTATAAACTCTTTCTTTAAAATACTTCCTAATTTCTTCAACTACTTCAAATCCTAAATTTGCCCTTGAATCAAGCATTGTAAGTAAAACTCCCTCTATCTCCAATGAAGGATTTAGTTGCTTTTGAGCCATCATAATTGTATTAAGTAATTGCATAATTCCCTCAAGAGCTAAAAATTCACATTGAACTGGAATTATTACAGAATTAGATGCAGTTAATGCATTAATAGTGATAATACTTAATGTTGGTGGACAATCAACTATTATGTAATCATATTTATCACGAATTGATTCAATTTTATTTTTTAATTGTGCTCCTTTAACAAAATTAGGTTCTTCTTTAGATTTTTCAAAAAATTCTGTTTCTAGTCCACTTAGATTAACAGTCGCTGCAAGTAAATCAAGTCTTTTATAATCAGTATGAATAATTGCTTCCTCTATAGTACATTTTCCAATTAAAACATCATATATTGTTTTATCTATATCACCTTTATTCATTCCTATTCCAGTAGTAGAATTTCCCTGTGGATCTAAATCTAAAAGCAACACCTTTTTACCTAAATATGCTAAAGATGCAGATAGATTTATACTTGTAGTCGTTTTTCCAACTCCACCTTTTTGATTAACAAGTGCTATCATTTTTCCCATCTACATCACCTCTTTATAACTCTTATTATATTTTATCAAATATTATTAGATTAATAAATCCTTTTTTAGAAAAAAAAGAAAGCAATACCGCTTTCTTATTAGACATTCTTTTGCAAATTAATTACAATTTTGTAATTTGATACATCATCTTGTTCTTCAAATGTAACTTTATAACCATTTGTTTCAAGATTTTGTATTGTATTTTTTATGTCATTAATTGCAGTATTAATATCTTTTCCTGTAGGAATTGTTATTCCTCCAATAGGTGCAATAGTACTTGCAACTGTATTATCATTTGAAGGAGTATTACCTACATTAGCATTAAAGAAATTTGAAAAGTTATTTGCTACTTCATTTGTATTATTTTGTTGTTGATTATTATCCAACGATTGAACGAATTTAAATCCTCCATTATCAACTTGTCCAGGATCTTTCATTAAATCTTTGACTTCAACTGAAGCTTCTTTAGTAACTCCACCTATGTCAACAGAATTTTCTCTTATCTTATTAATATCAACCATTGTTGGATTGATATCTACGCTTGGTTCAGAAGTCTCTTCTTTGCTATCAGCTGCTGCTGGTATATCAGTTTGAACCTCATTAGTTTGCTCAAGTACTGGTATAGATGGCATTGTAAATGTAGGAATATTTTGTACATTACCTTCATTAACTATATCTGTAGCACTCATTAAACTAGGAGAAGTTGGCGCAACTGGAGAAATAGAAACAGGAGAAATTTGAGGCGTTTCTACTTCTTGAGAAGTAGTACTAGGCATAAATGGATTATTAACTGAAGTACCATTTACTACCGTATTAACTGTTCCACCTATTTCTGGAATATTAACTGCTGGCGTTGTAATTGAAGAACTATTATCCACTTCTACCCCTCCATCTTTCATTTCTTTTATCACTTTGTCTAACTCTCTTACTGTCATTTTTTCATCTATTATTCTTTCCATCATTTTTATTTGTTCATTTTTATCATCAATATTTAATAAACTTCTAGCATGTCGTTCTGATATTTTTTCTTTTAATAAAGCATCTTGAATTTCATCAGGAAGAGCCAAAAGTCTAAGTTTATTTGATACAGAAGATTGAGTTTTTCCCATAGTTGCAGCAAGTTCTTCTTGAGTCATACCATCTTCTAATTCAAGTATTTTTTGATATGTTCTAGCTTCCTCAATAGGTGTTAAATCTCTTCTTTGTAGATTCTCAATTAAAGCTACTTTAGAACTTTCTTTATCGTCTAAGTTCTTAACAATAGCAGGTATTTTTGTTAATCCTGCCATAGTAGAAGCCTTGTATCTTCTTTCACCTGCAATTATTTCATACTTATTATCAACTTTTCTAACAATTATTGGTTGAATAACTCCATGCTCTTTTATTGAAACAGCAAGTTCTTTTAAAGCCTGATCATCAAAAACCTCTCTAGGTTGAAACCTGTTAGGAATTATATCATCTAAATATAAATATACTACCTCACTATTATTTTCCATATCTACACCCTCTTTATGCTATTCTAATACAATTATAAATTAAAATTATTAAAAAGTAAAATCTTTATTTAAAAAAAAGCAAGTTTTAATTACTTGCATTAATATGTATATTCTTTTTTTATTATTTCTATCCTTCTTGGATATTTATCTTTAGTTTTATATTTTTTTTCATAATCTACTAAAGTTCTTTTACTATTCTCAAATGGAAGTAAGAATTCTTTTGTTTGATTTAAAATTAATCCCAGTGATTCACTTTTTTTAGAAAATACTTCTATTTCTTCAGAAGCATCCCCCTTCATAAATATTAAATGACCATTAATTTTTAATGATTTAACAGATATTTCAGATAGAATTCCTATTTTCGCTACTGCTCTTGCTGTTATTAAATCAAATTCCTCAATATGAATTTTAGAATAATCTTCCATTCTTGCATGAACTGCATTTATTCCCTTTAACCCAAGCTCATCTATTATTTCATTTAAATAATTAACACGTTTTTGTAATGAATCAACTAATACTATATTCAAATCTTTAAATACTATTTTTAAAACTATTCCAGGAAAACCTGCACCACTTCCAACATCACATACTTTAATAGGGCGATTTAAATCAACTATCTTAACCAAAGTTAAACTATCATAAAAATGTTTTAAATAAACTGCTTTTTCTTCTGTTATAGTTGTTAAGTTTATCTTACTATTCCATTCAACCAATAACTTATAATATTTTTCAAGTAACAACAATTGTTCATCAGTTATTTCAATACCTATCTTACGACATTCTAATACAAATTCTTCTCTATTCATTTTTATTCCTCTTTAAATAAAGCAAAATCATAGATATATCAGCAGGATTTACACCACTTATTCTTAAAGCTTGACCTAAAGTACTTGGTTTAATATCATTAAGTTTTTGAATAGCTTCTTTAGCAAGATTTGGAATTTTTTCATAATCTATATCTTCACTTAGTTTTATTTTTTCATATTCTAACATTTTATCTGCTTCTTTTAATTCCTTAACTATATAACCTTCATATTTAATATTAATTACAACCTGTTCTATAACATCTTTATCAAATTCTTCATCTAAATAATTTTTTATATCATTAAAACTAATTTCAGGTCTTTTTAATAATTCAAATAAATTAATAGAGTCATATATTTTTGCACTTCCTAAGCTTTCTAAGTACTGATTAGTTTCTTCTTTTGGAGTTATTTTAGTAGACTTTAATAAATCTTTTAAGTATTCAATATCACTTAGTTTTTTATTAAATTTATTAAATTCTAAATCACTAATTAGTCCTATTTCATGCCCATAATTCATAAGTCGTATATCAGCATTATCATGACGAAGTAGTAATCTATATTCCGCACGTGATGTTAAAAGCCTATAAGGATCTATTACTCCTTTGGTTACCAAATCATCAATAAGTACTCCGATATAAGCTTCATTTCTTTTTAAAACAAGTGGCTCTTTTCCATCAAGTTTTCTAACTGCATTTATTCCAGCTATTAATCCTTGTCCCGCAGCTTCTTCGTATCCACTAGTACCATTTATTTGTCCTGCTGTGAATAAATTTTCAACTATTTTGCTTTCCAAACTTGGCTTTAGTTGTAGAGAGTCTATTGCATCATACTCAATAGCATAAGCATATTTAACTATCTCTGCATTTTCAAGTCCTGGTAGAGAATGTACCATTTTTTCTTGAATATCATGAGGCATACTTGTAGAAAATCCTTGAATATAAATATCATCATAATATATACTTTCAGGTTCCAAAAATATTTGATGTCTTTCTTTATCAGCAAATTTTACTATCTTATCTTCTATTGATGGGCAGTATCTTGGCCCTACTCCTTCAACATATCCACCATACATACTTGACTTTGTTAAGTTATCTTTAATTATTTTATGAGTTTCACTAGTTGTATAAATTAAGTAACATGGTATTTGTTCATCTGGATTATAATCAGGAATATTACTAAATGAAAAATTATATAATTCTTTATCACCAGGTTGTATAACTGCTTTAGAATAATCGATAGAACTCTTTTTAATTCTAGGTGGAGTACCTGTTTTTAATCTCTTTATATTAAAACCAATTCGCTTTAAAGCATCACTTAAATGAAGAGATGGTTCTTCATTATGTGGACCACTTGATATTTTAGTATCTCCATATAAAACCATTCCCTTAAGATAAGTACCTGTAGTTATTACAACAGATTTTCCTAAAACTTCTTGCCCATCTCTTAGAATAACTCCTTTGAAAACATTATCCTCAACTATTAAGTCTTCAGCCATAGCTTCAAGTACTTCTAAGTTTTCTTGATTTAAAATTGTCTCTTGCATTTCTTTTTGATAAGTAACTTTATCAGCTTGAGCACGAAGTGCTCTAACAGCAGGTCCCTTTTTAGTATTTAACATTTTCATCTGTAAGAAACTTTTATCAATATTTTTTGCCATTTCTCCACCTAAGGCATCTATTTCTCTTACAATTATCCCTTTGGCTGGCCCTCCAATAGAAGGATTACAAGGCATATCTGCTATATTTTTTATTTTTCCAGTAATAAGTAAAGTCTTTTTACCAAGACGAGCAGATGCAAGCGATGCTTCACATCCAGCATGTCCTCCACCTATAACTATTACATCATACATAATATCACTTCCATAAATCTACTGTATTATATAACAAAACCAGAGAAAAAAAAAGAGAGTAATTTAACAAAAAAAATTGTTAAATATTTTTAACAATTTCTCTTTCTTTAGCTACAGTAAGCATTAATTTAATTCTATTAATTTGATTAGTATGACTTGCTCCAGGATCATAATCTATTGCGACTATATTACTTTCCTTATATAACTCTCTTATTTTTTTAATAACTGCTTTTCCCACTATATGATTTGGAAGACACGCAAAAGGTTGAACACAAACTATATTAGGTATCCCTTCTTTTATAAGTTCTACCATTTCTGCAGTTAAAAACCAACCTTCACCTGTTTGATTACCCAAAGAAAGTATTCCCTTAACATTATCAGCAAGTTTATAAATATCAACACTTTTCTTAAATCTAGTGTTCTTAAGAGCTTTATCAATTGGTTTTTCATATAAACCAATAATATCAATCATTTTCTTACAACCATATGCATAAGCATAACCATTTTTTAATATTTTTGATTTTGCTATACCATCATATGCAGAATACTTAACAAATCCCATAAGTTCAGGAGCACATACTTCTACTCCTTCTTTTTCTAGTCTATCTACTAAATGATCATTTCCAAAGGTATGATATTTAATTAATATTTCACCAACAATTCCAACCTTAGGTAATTTTTTCTCAACAATTTCAATTTTCTTAAAATCATTAACAATTTTCTTCACATTAGCTCTATAATCAATTATTCCACCATTTAATATAGAATCACAACATATATTATTCCATTTTTCATAAAGAGCAATAGATTCACCTTTATTCTTCTCGTACGGCCTTGTTGCATATAATAACTTCATAAGCAAATCTCCATAACTAATAGCTTGAAGAAACTTATTAATTAAAGAAATATTTAAATGGAATGCTTGTTCCTTCTCAAGTCCACTAAAATTTAAAGACATTACAGATACCTGAGAAAGCCCAGCATCTACAAGTGCTTTTCTAATTAAACCAATATAGTTAGTTGCTCGACATCCCCCACCTGTTTGAGTTAATATAACACTTGTATTATTAACATCATATTTGCCACTTAAAAGAGTATGAACTAGTTGTCCTATAACTATTATTGCTGGATAACATGCATCATTATTAACATACTTTAATCCAGTTTCTATCATCTCATCAGTAGTTTCTTTTAAATAAACTGGCTTATACCCTGCTGTTTTTAACGCTGC
>AUXO014599002.1_pt1 | contig 13683 bp, 14 predicted proteins | sample 768731 | NCBI WGS metagenome assembly AUXO01 (sample SAMN02715735, study PRJNA202380) | gut metagenome | biome: sheep rumen | host: Ovis aries | place: New Zealand: Palmerston North
CCGCTGATCTTACTCATATAGCGATGCACCTGCGCCGGCGTGCAGGTACACGGATGCGCCGGGTTATTCTCCCCGTAATGGCCGCAAGGACAAGGGTTCATCGCAGCTACTAACATGAACGACGCCGGATATTCGACGGTATCCTTGGCGCGCGCCACAGTGATTTTTCTGTCTTCAAGCGGCTGCCGCATGACCTCTAATGCCGAGCGCTTGTATTCCGGCAGCTCATCCAGGAATACTGACTTGTGCCATTCATATAATCCGCTGTGTATGAGAAGATTAAATATCAAAAAAGCCACTATTTTTGAACTAAAAAATATCATAATTTTAGGGTTGTCGGAGATTTAACTATCTATTATAACTTCCTATACTCTGCAACTAATTTCTTCAATTCTGCCTTTTCGTTTAATACTACTGCTGCTCGGATTGCCAATAATAGATGCTGCTTCCGGGTGATATCATCTTCTGTCATTACCATACAGTTAGAAAAGTCGACATACTCGTCTTTTTATTATTGCTAATTTTCAAAATCGAGTGCAAAGGTACAAAAAAAATCTGACATACACAAATTTATTTATATATTGTATGTCAGATTTTAATTTTTGAAACGCAAACTTGAATTTCTAATCTGATTCACTAACAGAATCCAATTCGTCGTGAATTACTACTACTGAAGAGTTCTGTCTTGCAAGCTTCGAGTATAGAATCCATTTTCACTTTGTCATCTCCCGATAGTACCGCATTAACGATCTGTTTCCGTGCAATATTCTCAATCTGTCCTCCACTAAATGAATATTGTTTGGCAAGTTCATAAGCTTCTTTTTCAGAAATCTCCGGCAACATACTATGCCATATATGCTGACTTTCATTTGGTGTTGGCTTCGGGAACTCAATCTTATAGAGGAAGCGGCGTTCAAATGCAGTATCCAAGTTGCCGGTGAGATTAGTAGTCGCAATCATTATACCATCCAACGTCTCCATTTCCTGTAAGATGATGTTCTGCATAGCGTTCTCCATCTTATCTACACTATCTTCTGCTCCTTCTTTGCGTTTACATAGGATAGCATCAGCCTCGTTGAATAGCAAAATCGGCGCTAGTTCTGCCTTTTTACAGCTGTTACGGTATCTCTCAAAAATAGCTTTGGTATTCTTCTCTGTATCTCCTACCCATTTGCTCCGTAAGTTAGGCACATCCACAATCATTATGCCTCTACCTGTCTTACGTGCCAGTTGTAGAACCGATTCTGTTTTTCCTGTTCCCGGAGCTCCGTAGAAGATACAAGCAAAACCACGTCTCATCCCATGTTTCGTCAAGTTTTCTTGCACAACAGAAAAACGTTCTGCTTGCAATAACGTCTCCAACTGTTCTACTTGTTTAGTAACAGACGGATTGAAGAATAACTTCTTCGGTGTGATTGAATCTGGATTTTTGATATTTTTGTCTTCCTTTACGGCTCCACTCGTATCAATATCTACTAAAAAACGCTCCTTGGCTGCATTGGACAGTTTCCACGCATCTATCTCCGTTTGACCATTACTATCACTATAATCCACCAATCCCGCTTCTTGTAAAGGGTGCGTTCCGCTTTCCAATAAGCGTGCATGGGTACGTATCTGCCACCGCTGTTCAAACACATCCTCTATATCACTTTTGATAATATGTTCATCATGGTTTTGTATATATAAGTTCGTCATTGCTGCGAATACCAACATATCCTCGAAGTCTGTAATCTTTGCCATTTCACGCGCGATAATAAGGTGTGGATTTTCATTTATCAATTGCAATAGAGCCGTTCGGAAATTTTCATACGATATTCGATCCCGGTCTTTTTTCTCCATCAATACGCTTAAATCCCCTATCCATTGTTCAAGTGTTAGATTTTTATAATCCTTTGGCGTATATACCCTATTTTCACGAACAGCCTCAATCGCCTCATTTGGAATAGAATAAAATACATCGCCATCTGAATCCTTAAATTGAGACACATATTGAAACTTCATTAATTCTTCAACCGCTGGCCAATACGTAAGAATCTTAATTTGATTGCAATCATAAAAATAAGCAAGATCTTTGATACGTATTCGAGAATCAGAGAGGTCATCGAAAAATGCAGAGAAGAGCATCGCAGCATCATCAGAAACATTGATTCGTCTAGCAAAAGTCTGAATATACGGCAAGGCAGCTGTGATACTTGCTTCTGATAGTTTTTTCTTTTTCATAGCACTGATAATTCCATCTAGCAACTTCACCTGCGTGAATTTTTCTAAATCCTGGGGCATTGTTTTCGTTTTCATAAGTCCATTTTTTTGAAATTCGCTGCAAAGGTACAATATACGGCTCCCACGAAACGGGAGACATCATTTTTTTATTACAATTTCCACATTTTAGAGTACATTTACCTCAAAAAATTTGTTCAAGTCATTTTTTTTTACTAATTTTGCAAGCGTATTCATTTTGTGGGAGTACAAAACAGTAATTTTGCAACCGAAAATTTAACACGCATGAATAAAAAATCATCAACAGCTTATCTTTTTGAGTGCTATATCTGGTTGGTAAACACTATCGCACGTGGTCCTATATCTCGCGCGGATATAGATGACAAGTGGGCGCGATCTTCTGTGAATGACTACAAAAAGGATTCTATTCCGGAAAGTACGTTTCATCGTTGGCGTGAAACAGTACAGTTACTTTTCGATATTACTATTAAGTGCAATACGCATGGCGAGTATTACATTGAGGAGGCTGCGAGCTTACACGACACAGACATGCGCACACGCATGTTAAACCTTATGTCTGTTAATAGCCTTCTCAAAGACAGCAAAGGTTTACGCGACCAGATTCTATATGAACCTGTTCCTTCTGGGGATAAATTCCTATCACCTATCATTGAAGCATTACGAGATAGATGCGCTATTATGTTGACGTATCAAAGTTTCAGCAAGACGCAACCTACTACATTTGAGGTTGAACCATATTGCCTCAAAATGTTTAAACAGCGTTGGTATATGTTGGCTTTATCTACAGGGATAGACGAAATACGCGTTTATTCTCTTGACCGTATCCATGCTATTGAACCGACTTCGCGCAAATATAAGTTACCGAAAGGTTTTGATGCCGAACTATATTTTAGAAATACTTATGGCGTTAGCGGTATGGAGTGTGATCCGCAACTAGTAGAAATACGCATTGAGGCATACCAGGCTAATTATCTACGCACCTTACCTATTCATTCTTCCCAAGAAGAGATAGAGAGGAACGATGATTATTCTGTATTCCGATATAATATAGTTCCTACATTTGAGTTTATGCAGGAACTAAGGAAACAAGGCTCTACTCTGGAAGTCCTTAGTCCACAGTGGCTCAGAGACGAGTTTACTCAGGAGGCGGTTAACTTATATGGAATATATAAAGGATAAGTAGGAATGAAAGATTTTGTAGCAATAGATTTTGAAACAGCTAATGGCCAACATTCCAGTATTTGTTCAGTTGGTCTGGTAGTCGTCAGGAATGGCGAGATAGTGGATACATATTATTCATTGGTTAAGCCAACGCCGAACTACTATGCCTGGTTCTGCCAAGAAGTGCATGGACTTGACCATTGCGATACGGATAAAGCTCCTATCTTTTCAAAGGTTTGGGCAGAGATTGAGAATCTGCTTGCACGCGACTTCCAAGATCAATTCCCAAACTCAGATGAGCCATTATGCGACAAGTTATCCAACTCCGTTATTCTTGTTGCACACAATGCCCGATTTGACCAATCGTGCTTGAATGCTGCATTTTCGACTTATGGTATCCACGATCGTTATTACACCTTCTTGGATACGCTGGCTCAATCGCGTCGTCATTTTGGGAAAGCCCTCCCGAACCACCAACTACAAACTGTAGCAGCAGCTTGTGGTTATGACTTAAAGAATCACCACCATGCACTTGCTGATGCAGAGGCGTGCGCATGGATAGCAAGAGAAATATTGTAAAAGAAAAATAAGTTATATGGAAGACAATAAAATATACACCCTTACAGTGAGTGAAATCTCAGGTAAAAAATTCTTCATTCCTGCATATCAGAGAGGATATAGATGGACTGAGCAACAGGTTTTGGATTTGCTTAATGATGTGAATGAATTTAAAACCGGTGGTGACAATGCATGGTATTGCTTGCAGCCATTAGTTGTCCGGTTAATGAATCCTGAAGACAAAAGACTAGTACTAGAAAATGACAAAAGTGAATGGTATGAAGTCATTGATGGACAGCAACGATTAACTACTACATTTTTGATTATACATTATTTCAATGAAATGTATAATGGAAAAAAGAAAAAGGAGCTTCCATATATAAAATATGAGACAAGAACACATAGTTATGATTATTTGAAGTCTTTGGAAATAAGTGAGACAGGGGATGTCTTGTACGAAAACAAGCTACCAGATAGTATAGATTTTTATTATATGAAACTGGCTTACAAGGCTATTGATAAATGGGTAGACAGTCATCCGGATTTTGATGAAAATGAATTCCAAACAAAATTTATAAGGAAGACAAGCTTTATATGGTATGAATCTGTTGAAGAAGATCCTATCAAAGTGTTCACGCGCTTAAACATTGGAAAAATTTCCTTAACCAATGCTGAACTTATTAAAGCATTGTTCTTGAACCGTTCAAATTTTAGATCTGAAGATGATAATCATTTGATATTACGCCAACAAGAAATAGCAAGTGAGTGGGATGCCATAGAATATTCATTACAAAAAGATGAGTTCTGGCTTTTCCTTAATTCACCGGGTTATCATCGTCCCACAAGAATTGATTTTATTTTTGAATTAATATGCAATCAAAACAAATTGCAATTATCGTTAGAGAAACTTAAGTTGATAGGTACTGATGATTATAGAACATTCCGATATTTTTATGAGTATTTTAAGTCTGGCGATGCCAGTATTGAAGAATGCTGGAAAGAAATAAAAAAATATTTCCAAGTCTTCAAGGAATGGTATGACGATGTAGAACTATATCACTATGTAGGGTATTTGGTAGAATATAAATATAAAATAGCTGACATTGTAAATGCATGGGAAAAATCTGAAGATAAGTCTGCATTTATCAAAAAACTAAAAAAAGAGATTAGAGATATTATTTTGAACAGTTATCCCAAGGGGATTCAAACGCTAAAAGACGCGATGAATTTCCAATTTAAGGAGGACGGTAGCGATAAGGGGAGGTGCAAACCCATATTATTATTCCATAATATCCAAACAATCATTAATCAAAACAAGACGAAAGAAGATAATGAAAAATATCAAATAGGTGTATTTTATAAGTTCCCATTCCATTTGTATAAGATTGAGAATTGGGATGTTGAACATATAAACTCTAATACGACGAATCCAGAGGAAGGAGAAGACACTCAAAAAGAATGGTTGTTTAATATTTACTTAGGAGTAAATGATGAGATTCAAGCACTTATTAAAAACTATTTTGAAGAAGATGATGTTGATGTAAAAAACACATTGTTTGAACAAATACAACAAATATATCCTTCACAAGTTGAGTGGTCGGATCAGGAGAAGAATAGAATCTGGAATTATACACTTTTGGACTCGTCTACTAATAGAAGTTATGGAAATTCAATTTTCTCAGGAAAACGCCGTGTAATCATAGGAAAGGATAAGGGAAAATTAATTCCAATTCCGAAATGGTCAAAAAACAAGGCTTTTGTGCTGGATACTGAAGAAAAAGAAGCGACATCATCTTTTATTCCCCAATGTACAAAACAAGTATTTATGAAATACTATTCATCTATCTTTAGTGATCCTAATTACTGGACTAAGGAAGACGCATTGGGGTATAAGAACGATATCTTAGGTTGTATTAAAACATTGGAGGATTAATCATGGATACCAATAACACAACGGTTAAATCAACATTCTGGGATTTTATAAAGCAATATAAAATTGAAATTCCTATTATTCAACGCGACTACGCTCAAGGGCGGCTTGGCAAGGAGAATTTGAGAAAAGGTTTTTTATCCGATTTAAAAAAAGCTCTTGACAATCCCCAAAACGAAATGAAATTGGATTTCGTTTATGGTTCAACGGATAATGATACTTTATTTCCTTTGGATGGTCAGCAACGATTAACCACACTTTGGCTACTTCATTGGTATATTGCTTTGCGTGCCGATTGTTTGACACAAGAAAATTGTCAGATATTCAAGAAATTTTCATATGAGACACGCATCTCTTCCCGTGAGTTCTGTCAGAATCTATGTGAATACGAATATTTTAAACAGTTTGATGGTAATGATATAGTGAGTTATATTAAACGTCAAACCTGGTTTTATTCAGTATGGAAGCAAGATCCTACAATTCAATCCATGCTTCGCATGTTAGGGGGAACGAATATACACAATAAAAAGGGCGAAGACATTGTAGATGGTTTGGAAGAGATCTTTTCCGATACAGAAGAACGCGAATTCAAAGAGTATTGGAACATCTTAACAACTACTATTTGTCCTATTGTTTTCTATCATTTGCCTCTTGATAATTTTGGACTTTCTGATGATTTGTATATTAAGATGAATGCACGAGGAAAACAATTAACAAGTTTTGAGAATTTCAAAGCGGATTTAATTGGATACATCCGACACCAAGCCTATAATGAGAATCTAACAGAAGAGGTACACGTTAAATGGGAAAGATTGCTTGATCCTGCAATTGGTATTCCTATTAAAATGGATACTACATGGACAGATTTGTTCTGGAATAATAGATCAAAAGGCATTAAACAGGCTGATGGAAACATTATCTTAACTGATCAAATAGATGAAATTTATTATGCATTCTTAAATCGTTTCTTCTGGAATGAACTATTTAATGCCAAGGATGCAGAAAATAAGTACATTCTCACGCTAAATGGTAGAGAAAGAGAAAATAGTTCTTACTTCTTCTTAAATGATGAAAAAAATGATAAAGGTTATGATGAAAAGATAGCTTATCAAGGCTTGGATGTATATAAGTATTTCAACGGAGAAATTCCATTAGAATGCTTTGAAAAGTTAATGCGCATATTGGATAATTTACATAATTTCAAAGGTAACATTCCGATTTGTTCTTGGAATAATTCATTTAAGTTTGTCCCAGAATACGAAAATGTCAAGGATGAAAATGGTATAGAAAGAGAAGAGAATATTAAAATCATTAATAACTCATCGGATTCTATTCTAAAAGTCACTACATTAACCCAAATTCATAGGATTACCTTCTTCGGTTTATGTAAATATTTTAACGAAGATGCTGGAGATGAAATTTCTCTAAAACGGTGGATGAGAGTGGTATGGAATTTAATATCGGGAGAAGCATCAGATGGTCGTCCGCAGATCAGAAGTACAGATGCTATGCGGAGTGCTATTGAGATAATAGATAAATTGGATAGCCATAACGTATACGAGAGTTTGAATGAAGATAAAGCAATGATTCTCTCAAAAGGGAATAGGTTATCAGATATTGAGCAAAGATATAAAGAAGAAGTTGAAAAAGCGAAAAAGATTCTTGAAGCAGGAATAGATAATAGATCATGGGAAAATGATATCATTATTGCTGAAAATGAAGCGTTCTTTAAAGGAGCTATTCGGTTCTTGTTTACCGATGAAAATGGCACATATAACTGGAGCGATTTTGATATAAAAGCCGCAAATGCCAAGTGCTATTTTGATAGAGATGGTGTCAGAAAGGATTATTCGCCAATACTTATGCGTAGGCTAATCTCATATTATGATGATTGGGGTATGTTTTTTAATATAACATATGATTCCACAAAAGAAACATGGCTAAAAATGTTATTAGAAGACAAGTGGAAGAAACCGATTCATAAATTACTTTTCGATAATAGTCAAAATGATCTGGTGGCCTTTCAGTCTCCTCTGGCAGACTCCCACCAGAAAAGAATCCATGAAGAAATGGTCCAATCAAACATTCTGCAATATATAGAAAAGGGATGTTTCTTGAATGATCGAACCACATATCAGATTTTATATCCTTATAACGCACATGCAGAATGGAAAAAATATATCATAGGCTCAAACAGAAATCCTATTTTGTCGTCCCTTTGTGACAGCAAGACAATATCAACTAAACAACGATTAAATAAAACATGTAATTTCTTTTGGGGATGGGATGTCACTTTTAAATATAGCGAAAAAGATTTTATTTGGACATGGAACAACAAGCTAGTCACTTACTTTAATGATAAAAGGATAGAACGAGAACTTAGTCAAGAAGAATCAATAGAGTCGATCCAATCAAAATTAGAAGATATAATAAAAGAGATTGTAGCTATTGAATAAAAAGCAGCTACTCTTCTATGATACAATACATAGCCGACATAGACCACTATTCTCAAGTCATAGCACAGATTCCCAAGATTAAGCGCCTACTTTGGATTGCGACTGCGGATTTGAAGGATTTGTATATTGAAAAGAAGGACAAATCTATTGTCCCACTTCTTCAAGTTCTTAATGACTTGGTGAAAAAAGGTGTTGAGGTGCGGCTACTTCATGCTAAAGAACCCGGACAACCATTCCGAGAAGACTTCGACAAATATCCTGCCCTATGGGGAGGAATGGAACGGCACTTGTGTCCGCGTGTACACATGAAGCTAATCGTAATGGATAGCGAATTGGTGTATATCGGTTCTGCCAATCTTACTGGAGCCGGCATGGGCATGAAATCATCTGTTAATCGCAATTTTGAAGCTGGAATATTAACTGATGAGCCGGGATTCATTGATTCTGCTATGAGCCACTTCGATTCTGTATGGGAAGGCACTCATTGCAAGAAGTGCGGACGCAAAGAGTTTTGTGGAGATAGAATAAAATAATCTAAAACATGATAGATATGGAAGATGCATTTGATTACGTTGTAAACGAAGTGGCAAAAATCGCTTTAAGAAAGCTCAATATGGATGAAAACGACTCTGGTAACGTATTCCTTATGGGGCATATCCTGGTTGGGCTTTGTGGCTCAGATAGTGATGAAATCATCGCAGCAAGATCTCTTGGCTATCTTATGATGTCCGGACGCTATTTGCCAGAAGATGAAGTCAAGAAGATGGTTGCCGAGACAAAAGAGAAATGCGGTATGCAGGTACTTGGTCTTCAGATCGCTTATGATACCATAGAAGAATATGGTTGTTCAGGCATTGAAGCATTAGCGCATATACATCAATTTTTATAATATGTTTTATTATGCCCAAAATGATTACATTCGGCAGTGAGATGATAAGGATCAATCCTGCCAAGAATTGCATTGAGTATTCCACAAATGCAGGTAGATCTTGGATATCAAGATATACAAGCACGTCGTGTGGAACGTTCATTGACTTACTGCCTTATGGTAGTGAAATCCTAGCTATTACCAATAGAGGTATATACTATTCCTCTAATCAAGGGCGCAGCTGGATATCAAGATACACTAGTAGTTCATGTGGTGAGTTCAATACGCTCATGGATGGAGGATCTGAAGTTTTAGCAGAGACTTCTAGAGGACTTTATTATAGCACTAATGCCGGACGTTCGTGGATAAAACGTAGATAAAAATTCAAAAAAAAATGTCAACCTCCATTTTGTGAGAGTACAAAGCAGTAATTTTGCAGCGTGATTCGAAGGAGTCGCGCTGTAATTTTATATGTTATGGGCAATTATTCGTATAGAACAAGAATACTGAAGTCACAGGCATGACTTCCCTATTGAGGAAATTTGAATACAGAAAATGCTATTGCAGCTTTTATTGCACCTAGGCTAAAAGCGTTTAAGGATTTGAAGAAACATGGATTCCCTCCGGAGATGAATAGTGAGCGACAATGGAATAGCGCTATTCAGAAAATGGTAGATGCCTTCGAAATATTAAGCCGCCCATATACTCCAACTGACGACGAAGATCCTATTGTAGAGGAAGGTCTTGACTTGTTCCGCAAGTATTTCCGTAATCTTTGGGATTGAGAATACTAACTATATATTGCAATAATCATGGATAACTATCAATTACCTTCTGATTCTATGTTGAAGACATACCAACCAGAGTATGTGATTCAACGTTACGTCTCGATGCATTCAGTCATCGCGTCAGATAGATTTCTGTACTCTCAAACGATGTCCCTTCCTGTTGCGATAGGGAGAAGCATTCAAAATTCGCAGCTTGTATATGTTTTTGACTTAGCGAAGATGCCACACTTGCTGATAGCCGGAGCGTGTGGACAAGGTAAGACAAATGCAGTTAGAGCAATTATAACCTCTTTGCTTTTTAGAAAACGACCTTCAGAACTGAAGTTTGTGATTATGGATTCTTCCTGTATTGAATACAAATCAATGCGCTATATAAGCCAAAGATATATTGCTTCTACACCGAATAACAAAGAGCCTATTATAACCAAATATAGTCAAGTAATTGATGTGCTCAACTCATTAACCATAGAAGTAGAGAAACGAAAAATGTTGATAGAAGGAACAAACTGCGCCAACATTGACGAATATAATAAGCTAATACGAGATAGCTCCAAAGCATTACCTCACCTCATTGTTATTATAGATGAATATGGTGATTTCGCAATACAAGGTGGAAAAGAGACAGAACGTCTTATCGTTAATCTTGCTGGCAGGGCGCATGAAGTAGGAATTCATTTCATTCTTACAACTCAGCGCCCGGCAACAAAAGTCGTAACAAATGCAATTAAAGAATGTTTTCGTGCAAAAATCGCATTCCGAGCAGAAACCTCATCTGACTCTGCCAACATAATTGATCTTGATGCAGCCACAAATCTTTCAAGAGGAGAAATGCTTATGGTTGGAAAAGGATTAGGTTGTATTGCCCAAGCCCAATGTGCCCTTATTGAAAGGCAGGAATTCGAGGAGTTTATTAAGTATATTGTCAATCAACCCTATACGGCATCTCAGTATATATTGCCAAATAGTGAAACAAACTAATGATTATTACTATATGGATTTACAATCAGCCAATGACCAGTTAGAATTACTGCGTCTCAAAGAAATGTTCATGTCTAATATCGACATTCGCAGCAAAATGGCTACTTTAATTTGTAGAGAAAGTCCATTCAGGGATTTCTGTAAACTAACTCATTGCGAGCCACGCCACGCAGAGATGTTCTCTCAGATGTTATTACTAGACGTTATTCTCACTCCAGAAGAAATTACCGCAGAACGTGAAAGATTAGAAAGAATCAAAAAAAGTTTGTAAGTTATGGAAGACATTAAATCTCGCGCCGAAGGATTGCAGAACAATGTAAAACTTTGGCAAACTGTAGAACCAAACGAAAAGGAGTTGAGAAAGTTTAGCCGTGACTATCTGGCATTACGAAGAGACATTCGTAAACTTTCTTCAGATCTAGATAAAATGTATTATTCCTACCAACAAATGTATGCACGGTGGAATAACAAACAAGATAGTGAACAGCAGTCCTCTTCCTTAGAATGGTTGAGACAGCATCAATTAGAAATCAACTTTTAACAGATATGGAAAACAATCGTACTATAGATGATGAGGTATTGAACCTATCATGGAAAGAGCAAGTATTGTATCTTGCTAAAAAAGGTGCAGAAGAACGCATGGTTAGAGCGCTCATTCGTACTATGTCAGAATCAGAATGGCAACAATTAGAGGAAGAAGGTACGCCAAGTGTAGTTCGTATCGCATTACAAACCCTTTACTGGGAAAAGAATAATATGAACTATGGATATAAAGTTCAAGAACAACCAAAGTACCGACCCGTATCTGAGGTACTTGAAGACTTTTTAGGAACCGGCAAACGGCAAGTAGCTCGAAAGGAATTACAAATCCGGTTGCCCTATGTAACCGCGCTGGAGCAGAAACAAATAATATATGCTTTCTTGGACTCTGATGCAAAATTAGACAGAGAATATGTCTGTAAATATCTTGACTCGCACTATGAGTTAATGTATGAAAAGGCTATCGAGACTATATGGGGATTACACCATGATGCTGAATCCGCAAAAGTGCTTATACACTATGCTTCCGATAAGTTTGTTGCTGAGAACTTTGATCAATTGGCATCGGACTATCGTTATCTGCCGGTTCGGTTAAGAATGCCTAAAGACTATCCGGTAGATCGTTCTCAATTGGAACAGCATGAGTTCCTTCATCTTTGTGCGCGGCAACAGTTACCCATTACAGAACATGAGGCATTTGCTGTACTGTCCAATACCTTATTGCTACAGCTAATCCGACACCTACATTTTTCTTCATCGGAGTCGCTTTATAAACTACCTTACGTAAGTACAATTATAAACGATATTGGTCGCCTCGGATTCCGTAATATCATCGTGCGTTTCTTTGTTGAAAACGAACGAACCAAGCCTTTGTTTACCGATGGCGATCCGTATCAGGTAAGTATGACTATTAGAGATCAAATCTATCACGATGGTTTTTACTACTATCGCGATGTGCTGAATACAAAAGAAGATATCTCCAGAAGAGAATTAGCGAAACGATATAAGGAACATCCGGAATATTTTGATGAATAGAAAGAAGAAACGCGCACTTAGTACGCGTTTCTTTCATTTATAACTCTTACCCTGCCCAGTTGCTTCTATCAAGGGAACGATAAGATATTGCTTCCAATAAATGTTTCTTCTGTATGTCTTGTGATCCTTCTAAGTCCGCTATAGTACGAGCAACTTTCAGGATTCTATCATAAGCGCGAGCACTTAATCCTAATTTTGTCATTGTGAACTCCAGTAACTTGTCGCATTCTGCATCCAATGCACAATATTGCCGTACCATTTTAGTGGACATCATCGCATTAGAGTGAATAAGCGCATTATTGGCAAATCTTTGCTTCTGGACTTCACGAGCCTTAGTTACTCTTTCGCGCATCGCAGCAGAAGATTCACCCGGTGCAGTTTCTCGTAATTGCTCATAGGGAACAGCTTCGATTTCGCATTGGAGGTCAATTCGATCGAGCAAAGGCCCACTTATGCGGCTTAGATATCTATGAATTTGTGCCGGGGTACAGGTACATGGATGGGCAGGATTATTAGCTCCATAATAACCACATGGGCATGGGTTCATAGCGGCAACTAACATAAATGATGCAGGAAAATCTACTGAAGATTTCGTCCTTACAACGGTAATATGACGGTCTTCGAGCGGTTGGCGCAATACTTCCAGAGTAGCGGCACGGTATTCACTCAGCTCGTCGAGAAAGAGCACACCGTTATGCGCCAGAGATATCTCTCCCGGATGGGGATTCTGTCCACCGCCTACGAGTGCCACGTCCGTGATCGTATGATGCGGACTGCGGAACGGCCTCTGTACGATGAGCGCACCTCGAGCACCTTTCTTCTTGTTCGTCAGACCCGCTATCGAGTGAATCTTCGTCGTCTCCAATGCCTCTTCCAAGGTCAGCGGTGGCAGGATAGAAGGAATACGTTTGGCGATCATACTCTTTCCCGCTCCCGGAGGACCTACCATAATCATGTTATGCCCTCCTGCAGCAGCTATCTCCACCGCTCGTCTTACTTTGAACTGCCCACGCACGTCCGCAAAATCCAAATCCGACGGAAAAGCCAACTCCGCAAATAGCGCCTGTGTATCTACTCTCGTCGGCTCGAACTGCTCCTCCGGATTCAGCTCGTCTTTCTTTTCGCCGTTCA
>AUXO016135128.1_pt1 | contig 13683 bp, 5 predicted proteins | sample 768731 | NCBI WGS metagenome assembly AUXO01 (sample SAMN02715735, study PRJNA202380) | gut metagenome | biome: sheep rumen | host: Ovis aries | place: New Zealand: Palmerston North
ATAGCAGTTCCTGGACAAGTAAATAGTAGAAACGAGTTCTTGTTTTCAGGAAAATTCTATAATTTCCAAAAAGGAAAATTAGCGAGGATGTTTGAAAAGGCATTTAACGCCCCTTTAATTATTAAGAATAACGTTCATTATATGGCTCTTGGAGAATATTATAAGAATTCTTTAAATAGTCCATATAATATAGAAACATATATTTATTTAGGATATGGTATCGCATCGTGCGTTCTCTTAAATGGTAAGGTAGTTACAGGATGGGAAGGATACGCTGGTGAAATTGGCGGTGATGTTTTAAAAGACGGCACTACTTTATCTATGACATGTTCACTATATAGAATAATAGCGAAAGCTGAAAAGATAATTGGACCTTGTGATTTTGAAAGGCTTCTAAAAGTATATAAGACAAATAGTGAGATACATAGTATAGTAATAGAAGCAGCGAAAAACATAGGATATTTTATAGTAAATTCATCAAATTTAATTGGATGTAATACATTTATGTTGAGCGGTCTATCTTTACAATTTGGAGATGAATTTATTAATACAATTGAAGAAGTTGTTTCAAGAAAATCAGTTAACTATTCACATATTATTAAATCTAATAGCGATGAATCAGTTTTCTATGGCATGATTAAAACAATTAAAGATGATGCGGTTTTAAGAGTATATAGAAAAGGAATAAACGAACTAAACATAAGTGAAAATATTGAATCATTAGATATAAATGATGTATGTGCTAAATAAAAATAAATCAATATTAAATAAGAAAACGATAAATTATATTTTTAAGTTATGGGTTTTATAACCATGTACTTTTAATTTAAGTTTTCTTATTTTTTTATTTAGTTATCTTATAAAAAGCTAATTTAAAATAGAAACCTGTTGATTTATATAAAAATACTTTTATATTTATTAAAAAAATAAATCATAAAAATAAAAAAATAAATATATAATGTAATTGGAAAAATACTAAAGATATAAGGCAGGATTAATATGTTCGATAGGTTTCAGTTCGATAAGAAGAATGAAAACGAAAGGGAAAGACAACTTGAGTCTCTTCAAAAACGTCTTTACGAAGCTATTGCGGCACACAACAATATAAGAGAAGCCCAAATATCTCATTTACCAACAGAAGAAGAGATTAAAGAATTCGAAAAAATAAATATACCTAAAGTCGGTAGAAACGCTATTGAAGTTGAAGAAGAGTTAATGAACTATGTTTTTAATAAACAGATTCTAGCTCAACATCCTAGATTTTTCTCATTTGTTTCTTCCGCAGTATCGCCTTATTCTATCGCAGGATCTATTCTTACAGATATCTTCAATGCGAACGCAGGAAGTTTCAATATGAGTCCATGTGGTGGAATCATCGAAGAAAAAATCTGTGCTTGGATGGGATCTCTAGCCGGATATAAAGCTGACACGTGCTCTGGTATTTTCTTATCTGGCGGATCTATTTCAACTATGTCCGCTATAATCGCTGCGCGCACCAACAAGTTAAATGAATTTGATTTTCCAAAGGGTGTTGCGTATCTATCTGAACAAGCTCATAGCTCTGTAAGAAAAGCTTTAAGAATGTTAGGCTTTAGAAATGATCAAGTAATAATAATAGATACTGATGATGATTATAAAATGGATGTAAAATCATTAGAAGAAGCTATTATTAAAGATAAAGAGGAAGGAAGAATACCATTTTTAGTTGTGGGAACTTTAGGCACAACTAATACAGGTAGTATAGATCCTTTATCTGAAATAGGAGATATCGCTAAAAAATATAATTTGTGGTTCCACGTCGATGGAGCGTATGGCGCATCTTCGCTTATATCTAAAAAACATCGTAACTCATCTAGCGGTATAGAAAAATCTGATTCACTTACTTGGGATTCACATAAGTGGCTCATGCAGACATATTCATGTTCAACACTTTTAGTTAAGAATAAACAAACGCTACTTGATGCATTTGTTGAACATCCTGAATATTTAGAAGATGTTTCATCTACGGATCATATAGATGGATGGGATAAGGGTCCAGAAATGAGTAGACCAAATAGAGCGATTAAGTTATGGTTTACTCTTCAAGCTACAGGAACTAATCTTCTTGAAGAGATGATTGATTATACTTTTAATAATGCGATAATTGTAGAAAACGAACTTAATAAAAGAAAGAACTGGGAAATTATTTCTAAGCCAAGCTGTGGTACAATTAACTTCCGCTACGCTAAAGAAGGTATGTCTCCTGAAGAATTAAACGAACTTAACCTAGATATAACAAAAGAGATAAATGAAAGCGGATTCGCTTATATTGTTACTACAACATTAAAGGGTAAAAAGGCTATTCGTATGTGCATGATTAATGTTAACTCTACTGAAGAAGACATCATAAGCACTATCGATCTATTAGATAAAATCGCTATTAGATTAACAAGCAAAATATAAATGATATAACTAAATATCAATTAATATATTAAATAGAATTAGTAATACAAGCCCACTTAGTTAAATGGTATAACAGATCCATGGTAAGGATCAGTTGGTGGTTCAATTCCGCCAGTGGGCACAGTATAGGGGAATATTATGCATATTAAACAGATAGAAAGATTAGTTAAGAAAATCGAAAGAATAACAAGCGTTTATCAAAGCCTTCTAATTGATGATGAGATTAGAATTAATGATGTATATCTTAATGGTAAAAGAATAAAAGAAAATGAAAAATGGGGATCAGAAGGCGAATACGGAGTATTTAAATTTAGTGTTTCTAGACTTGATACAAATAAAAAATATTATCTATTCTCTTTAACTGGCGCAACTGAACAATTAATAAAAGTTAATTCTAAAGAAGTTGGTTTAATTGATTATGTTAAAGACGCAGAAGATTCAGCTTCAAGAATACATAAATATGTACTATTAGATAATATAAAACAAGGTGACGTTATCGAGATTGAAGCGTATTATTCTCATACATTCCCAGGCACATTCCCATACAATAAAGATAAAACATATGGTTTAAATAATGTTAACTACAATAGAGTTTTTGAATATATTTCTTTAGTTACTATGGATGAGGACTTAAAAGAACTTGTCTATTCTTTAAGTTATCTAAATGATTTATATAGCGTATCAACAACCAACAAACAAAAACAATTTTATACTGAAATATATATTGAATTATTTAAAACACTACCATTAAAAGAAGAAAGACTAGATAAGGAATCTATAGATAAAGCGTTATCAATATTAGATAGAGCTAAAAACCCTAAAAAAGAAGATATTCTTCCTTATGTTGGAGTAATAGGCCATAGTCATTTAGATACCGCATGGCTTTGGACTGTTAATGAAACGAGACATAAATTACATAGAACTATCTCTAATGCGGTAACATTATGTAAAAGACATAAAGATTATAAATTTTTCTTTTCAACTGTCTTATATTTAAAATGGTTAAAAGAAGATGACATTAATCTATATAACGATGTTGTTGAACTTATTAAGAATGGTCAAATAGAAGCTAATGGCGCAAGCTTTATTGAATTTGATTCAAATTTGATAGGTAACGAATCTATCTGTAGACAGTTTTTAAGAGGTAAAACATTTGTGAAAAATGAAACGGGATATGAACCAGATGTTTTCTGGCTTCCTGATACTTTTGGTTACGCCGCAAGCCTGCCTCAGATACTAAAAGAAACAAATATCAAATACTTTCTAACAACTAAATTAAGTTGGAACGATACTAATACATTCCCTTATGATACATTTAATTGGATTGGTATAGATGGTTCAACCGTCCCTGTTCATTTTACATCTATTCATACTTGGTTAGATCCAATTGTGATTAATAATAGATTAAATAATGTTATTGATAAAACTACCACTACAGATGTCTTAATCACCTATGGATTTGGTGATGGCGGTGGAGGACCATCTGAAGAGATGGTTAAGAAAGCTATTGATACTATTAAGAACTATAAAGATGCGATAGTTGAACATGTAACGGTATCACATTTTATGGATAAACTAAATAAAGATAAGCTACCTTCATATTTTGGAGAATTATATCTAGAACTACATAGAGGTACATATACTTCAATTCACGACATTAAAAAATATCATAAAATGTTAGAAGTTGCTTTGCATAACTATGAATTAATTGGTGTTCTTTCTAATACATATAATAAAGAAAGGGTAGAAGAATATTATGATATATTAATGCTTAATGAATTCCATGATATTTTACCTGGAACATGTATTAAGGAACAAAACGATATCACAGTTAAACAACTAAAAGACACTATTAATAATATTTATAAAGAAATTGTTTCTAGTAGAGGTAAATATTTTAACCCTCTATTTAATAGTAGGACAGCTTATCTTGAATCTAGAACAGGTCAAGAATATACTAATTTAGATGGAGAAACAAAACATATTTCCTTATATAAATTTAATGGCAACGGATACGGAAAAATCATTAAATCAAGCGGTAATTTAAAAGCGACAGATACTGAATTTGAAACAAAGTATTATAAAGGAAAAATCTCTAATGGTCTAATAACGTCTTTATTGTTTGATGGAATAGAACTTGTTGAAGGATTATTTGGATATTATAAAGTCGCTCAAAACTACCCATTAACTTATGATAACTGGGATATAGATAAAGATTATATATTTAAAGAACAAGACACTACTTTCGTTAAACAAGAATTAGTTTCGGTTGGTGAAAGTATGATTGTTTATAGAGTGACTTATAAATTCTATAATTCATTTATCTATACAGATATAATACTATATTCTGATTCACCACTAATTGAATATAAAACTAAACTTGATATTAAAGATGATAGCCTATTACTAAGAACATACTTTGATACATCTGTATTTAATAAAACATATTCATCAGAAATACAATTTGGATATTTAGATAGGAATGCATATAATTCAGGATATGTTGATGAAGCTAAGTTTGAAACTTGTTCTCATAAGTGGATCGATCTATCAGATGGATCATATGGGTTGTCATTACTTAAAAAAGATTTATATGGAACATCATGTTTAGGAAAAAGAATAGGATTAACTCTTCATAAAGGTGGAACTCATCCTGATAAAACTAGCGATAAAGGAATTCATTATCTTAATTTCGCTTTATATCCACATAAAAATGGTTTATCTATGGATATAGTAAATAAAGCTTATGAATTTAATTATGAACCTATACGTACATTCAATAATGATATTATTCCATTATTTAATATCATTAAGAACGATTCAATCGTTATTGAAACAGTAAAACAGGCAGAAAATAGAGGAATAGTATTAAGACTATATGAAGCGCTTGGAAGAAGATCTAATATCGAAATTGAATTTAATAAAGCGTTTGAATTCCATGAAACAAATATTCTAGAAATAGAAAAAGGAAAAATATCAGATGGTAAATCACTAAAGTTAGAGTTTAAACCATTTGAGATTAAAACAATATTGATTATAGAAAAAGAGGCTTAAGAAACTCGGCTAATTTCTTAGCCTTTTTTCTTAACTTTAAAATATAAGTTTTAACTTCTTTTTTAAATTTTTTTATCTATTTATTTTAATATATGGTAATATATTAATTGATTTTATGCATTGCTTTTTAATTACACAATAAAATAGAGATTAATATGACTAAAAAGATACTTTTTGTTCCTCTAGATGAAAGACCTTGTAATTACTCTTTTCCAGAGAAACTCATAAAATGTAGTAAAGATTATGAACTTCTTGAGCCATCAAGAAGCATTTTGGGCTCTAAAAAGGAACCAACTAATTATTGTAAATTAGAAAAATTTATATTGGATAATTGTAAGAAAGCTGATGTTGCGGTTATATCGATTGACCAATTGTTGTATGGTGGTATTGTACCATCAAGAGTCCATAATTTAGATATAGATACTTTATCTAATAGACTATCTATATTAAAAAGAATAAAAGAGATTAACCCTAACATCATTCTATATTGTTTTTTATTGATTATGAGATGTCCAAACTATTCTAGTAGTGATGAAGAACCTGATTACTATGAGAAGTATGGTGAAATAATCAATAAAATAGGAACTAAGATACATAAAAAAGAAGACTATAGTTCATGTTTGAATGATGAAATAAAACCTTATCTTGATGATTATATTAATAGAAGAAAAAAGAATCTTGAGATGATAAAAAGAACATTATCATTATCAAAAGATATAATTGATTTTCTAATTATTCCACAGGATGATTCACAACCATATGGTTTTACTATGATGGATAGAATAGAGGTTCTTGATGCTATAAAAGAACTCAAATTAGATAATATTGAATTATATCCTGGCGCAGATGAAATAGGTTTAACATTATTATCTAGAGCGATTAATAAAATTAATTCTAATAAAAAATTAATCTATTTAGATTTTATGTATGAATCATCTAAAGATATCATTCCTGCATACGAGAATAAACCCCTATTAGATACAATTAAACACCATATTAACGCATCAGGAAATCTTATTACAGATGATTATAATAAGGCAGATATTGTTTTGTTTTTAAATTATGATAAGGATAAGGAATTAGAATCTGTTAACCCTGTTAATATAATAGATAAAGATGCGTATATAAAACAAATTAGTAGAATGATTATCGCTAAAAAAAATTCTAAAATAGTTGGGCTTGTGGATAAATTCTATGTCAATGGCGGAAACATTGAATATATGAAATTATTAAATGAACTATTTGGAATTAACAATATAGATTGTTATAGCGGGTGGAACACATCATCTAATTCATTAGGTACTGTTATAGCGTTTTCAACTGTAATTTCTTATAGTGGAAGAAGCGATAATAGCTCAATATTTGTTGTTGAGAGATTATATGATGATCTGATTTATCAAGCGAAGATGAGAAAATATATTGTTGAGAACATGTTGCCTAAACTAGGGCTTAACTATTTTGATAGCGGTGATACTCAAGGTGAAGTTTCTATAATTGTTAGAGATGAACTAAATAAATATATGAAAGAGAATTTCTTCAATATTTACAGTGAATACAAATTAAATGAAGTTAGAATGCCTTGGAAAAGAATGTTTGAAATAGATGTTGAGGTATCTAAATGAAAAAATTATTAACATTTATTTCTTTAATAATATTATGTTTTCTAGTTGGATGTGATTTAACTTTTGAAACATATTCAAACAAAACCAATCAAAACACAACACAAAATAGCGCTACAAGCACGGATTTAATAGAATCAACAAGTGAGATAACTATGACAGATGATAAATATACTACAAAAGAAAAAATAACATATGTAGGTTCTCCTATGGCCGTTGGTATTTGGCATAGGCCTAATGTAATGGGAGATGAAACTAATCTAGATGGAATTAAGAAGACATTAGATATTTTTTCTAGATGTGGAATTAATATTGTATACCTTGAAACCATATATCATGGTATGGCTATATACAAATCTAATTTTTTACCATACTATAATGGATTTAGTTCATTTGATTATGGTGAATATAAAGATTATTTATCTGCGTTTGTCGCTCTCGCTAGTGAAAGAAATATAGAAGTTCATGCGTGGGTAGAGGATTTCTATATTGGAATTGAAAGAGGAAGATTAGCTGAAAATCATCCTGATTGGCTTCTTTTAAATAAAGATTTAGATTATAAACAATCTGAAGGAAATGGATATATATTCTTAGATCCAGCGAATAAAGAAGTAACAGATTTTTTGATAAATGTATATCATGAACTATTATCTAAATACTCTGATATTAAAGGATTAAATCTAGATTATATAAGATATCCGGTTTCATCAAAATCTGATGATACAGGATATACTGATGTAGCGATGAGTGAATTCTTAAATTCAGTAGGAAGAGAAGTTAAAGAAGGTTCAACCCTTTTAGAAACATTCAAAAAAGCCATATCATCTAATTATTCTCAGTGGACTATATATAGAGCTCAAAAGGTAACTGACTTTGTTAAAAATGTTAAAGAGATGGTAGATAAAGAATTTGATGATGTAGTTATTTCTACCGCGATATTCCCTAATATGAACGAAGCTTATGAAACTAAAAAACAAGATTTTAGTTTATGGATGAAGAAACATTATATAGATGTTGTAACACCGATGGCTTATTATGATAATACTCAAACACTAATACATTACCTTAAAGAGATGGTTAATGGGGTTGATGATGTTTATTGTTATACAGGTGTATCTTGTATATACCATAATTTAAGTTCTTCATTAGTTAATGAACAGATAGATGCATGTTTAGATATTTCAGATGGATTTGTAATATTTGGAAGTCAAAAACTGCTTAATAATAATACATATATTACACTTCTAGAAAATAGATTTAAAAATGTAGATTATTATTTACCACATTTAGTAAGGTGATTATATGAAAAAGACATTGATGATTATTATTTTAGTTTTAATTATTGGTTTTTCTTTTCTGTTAGGGGGATTACTAAGCGTTAAAGCTGAAGGTGAATTTAATAAAGATTATTCATCTTATGATATAAGTGTTACTATAGGAAATACTAAAATAGATGGATTATATTCAAACCCAGAAACATATTTTGAAGATTCTGCGAGTGGATTCTTAGTATCACAAGAGATTAAATTTAAAGATGTTAATAGTAGCGATAAAATAATCTATACTCCTGAATTCAACCTAACTACCACAAATAGAACGGGTGATGTAATAGAATATGGTTGTATAGAAGAAAATGGCCATTATTTTATTGATACTATAAATGAAGAAAAAGATGGTTCTACCTATATTCCTGTTGGTGGATTTGTAATATCTTTACCTATATCTTATGAAAATAGATTTAGTGTTGGTGATGAGGTTACATTAAATACTAAACTAACAATACCAAAAAAGGCAGTTGAATCATCAAGTGGTAAAAGAATTGTAGTAGATAATACTAATACCACAAGAAGTGCACCAATGGTTGTTTATTATGATTATCAGTTTGGTGAAAAGACTGGAACTAATATTTATGGCACAGAAATGACCTGTACATATGATTTTGAATTAAATACTTTCAAAGTAGTGTCATTTAGAGGATTTGGAACAGGTGATGATTCTGGATCAGTTATACCAGATAATAGTTTCGTATTAAGTGCATATGGAGAAGGCTATAGAGGACTTCTAGTAAGAGGAGAACTATTTAATACTGGTGATGAAGTTAAAATGGTTGGCTTTGATTTCATCAGATTTGGTGGAAAGGTAACTGGAACATATAATTTTATTAATCCTACTCCAGAAATGAATCCTAAAGGAATGGAAACAGAAACTTCACCATTCCCAGCTTATCGTGGAGAAAACCAAACTATTATCTATAAAGATGGCTGGTCATATAATGGCGCATCTGGCACTGGAACAAATGTTTATGGATATGAAGCTGCGGTAGATAGCGAAGGAACAGTAGTAGAATTAAATGTAAATGTATCTAAGATTCCTGAAAATGGATATGTTATAAGCGGACACGGAAAAGGAAGAGATTTTGTTAGATCTAATATTGTATTAGGCGCAACAATTGAATTAAATGAAGAAAATAAAACATATACTATTTCAACTACATTAAATAGTTATTATGAAAATTTAGTCACTTCCAGCAACCAGGCAATTAATAACGCTCAAACAAAAAAGAGACAACTATATAATCTAAATTATGAATTGATTGATTCATATATTGAAGAAATAAATGAAAAACTATCTTCTTTAAAAACTGTTAAAGAAGAAATAGAAGCGGGTCTTGATAGTGATAACTGGAGTGAAAAAGAAAAATTAAGTCATTTGATGGTTTATAACACATATCAAATTGAAATAGAAAGAATCGATCATAAGTTGATTTCAGCTAGTGTTGAATCTAAGCCTGTCGCATCAAAGAGCGTATGGCATAGACCAACAGAAATGACTTATGAAGAGATTGATAATAACCTTAAATTATATAAAGAAGTTGGTATAAATCTGATTTTTGTAGAAACTTTATATAATGGTTATTCTACCTTCAAAAGCGATTATGAATCATATTTCCCATATAATCCTAAATTCGCATCTACTTATACTGATGGAGAAAAAACTTATAATGATTATCTAAGCTGTTTTGTAGCGGTTGCGAAGAAATATAATATTGAAGTTCATGCATGGGTTGAAAATTTCTATGTTGGAACATTAAATACCGTGCCTATTGTTAAGGATCATCCTGAATGGATTCTATATAATGATGATTCAAGTATTTACCAAAGAAATGAAGGTGGACTATATATCTTTATTGATCCAGCCAATGAAGAAGTTCAAAATCTACTAATTAATTATTATTTAGATTTATTTAATAAAGTTCCTGATTGTGTAGGATTAAACTTAGACTATATTAGATATCCGGTATCTGACGATTCAGAAGATACAGGATACACTATTAAAGCTATGGAAGGTTTCTATAAACAGAAAGGATTATCCTTTACAGAAGCTCAATCAAGCGATAGAAACAAAATGGCTAAAAAATTCTCTCAATTATTTAATACAGATTATTTAATTGGTGGAGAAGCAGAAAGAAAAGCTAATTACGATGCATGGGTAAAATATAGAACATCAATTATCACATCTTATGTGAAGAGAATTAAAGAAGAAATCAAGGATGTAAAAAATATTAAGTTATCAACGGCCGTATTCGCATCTATCACAGATTCGTTGGATTATAAAAAACAAGATTGGAAAACCTGGTTCGCAAATGGCTGGATAGATATCGCAACACCAATGGCTTATTATACTGATTCTACTGATGTATTAAAGAATGTATCATTTATGATTCAATCAGCTGGTGGAAACAGTTTCTATTATGCAGGTCTTGCATCTAGCTATAGCGGTCTTCCAGCGTTCAGAAACGCTGAACAAATCGATGCGGCTTATAGAGGCGGATCAAACGGATATGTAATATTCTGTTCAACTCAAATCATCGGTCATGAAGATGTTATAGAAGTATTAAAACTAGGAGTTAATTCAAGCGAATCAGTTCTACCACATGCGGATATAAAAGATATATTAGAAGCGACATTTAGTGACATCGTCTCTAGAAGCGATAATATATACATTCCAAATGGTGGAATTACTAATGACAATCTCAATGAATTAAAATCTATATTTGATTCAATTCTTGAAATGAATGACGATACATCTTTAGATCTATACAATATTCAAAAGAGAATTATTGCCTTATATGATTCGGAGATTCAATCTATAGCGAAAGGATATTCTAGACAAAGAATAATAGAAACTTTAAAAGAATTATCTAATATTCTTGATACTCAAATATCTAGAAAGATGATTGACAACAAAGAATGGGATCCATCTATAGAAGAAGTTAGACCTGAATTCGAAAAAGAAGAACCTATTGATGATGATAATAATGATAATAAAACAACCGAAAATAACACTAGTCAAAATGAACCAGAAGTTGTGAACAAGAAAGGTTGTAAATCAGATTTATCATCTAGTGGATTATATTTAATTTTTATATTTATTGTTCTATCAATTCTTGTATTAAGAATTAATAAAATAGAAAAGAAGTACAAAAAATAAATAAAGGAGAAAAACATTTTATGAAAAAGACTTTTAATCTTTTTACATTACTTGTTGTATTTGGATTAGCCTTATCAGTAGTGGCTTGTAGGAATAAGGCTGAAGAATCAAAAACTACAGAAAAACCTACAACTGCTGAAACTGATAAACCTACTGATGCGCCAACAGATAAGCCTACAGATAAACCTACTGACGCGCCAACAGACAAACCTACAACAGAAGCTCAAGCTCCAGTAATTACAGTAAACCCTAAAACAGTTGAAATAAATGCTGGTGAAGAAGTTGAGTTACTATTTGGTGTTTCTGCGACTGATGAAGTTGATGGCACTGTAACTGTAATAGTTTCAGATGATGATGATTTTGATAATGAAACTCCTGGAACTTATACAATAACATATAGAGCTGTAAACTCAAGCGGTGTAGAAGCTACAGCTACAAGAACTATTGTAGTAGGAGAGGCATTAGCACAATACGTATTAGAAGTTAGAAAAAATTATTTAGGCGAAACTAAATGGACTGGATGCACTATCGCATTTAAAAACGAATTATTCGTTGAAGTAGATGAAGATTCAGAATTCTCTGCTAGAAGCGGTATCTTCCATAACATTAGCAGTGAACCTGTAACTGTTTCAGTTGAAGGATCATATGGTGTTTCTGCTGTATTAACTACTAATGGTGTAGTAGTTGAAGGTAGAGACGGCGCTAACTCTAAACTAGTTAACGCAGAGAACCCTACAAGAGCTGCTTCTACAGTATCTAAGTTTGATGAAGAAACAACTGTATCAAGTGCTTTCGCTAAGAATATGGTTATCCCAGCTGGTGGATATGCAGTTGTTATTCAATCTAACTACGCTGGAACAACAGCTGATACTGATGGAAGAAGCTTCATGAACTATAACGTAATCTATCAAGTTGGAAACGTTGTTAGATTATATGTAGATGATGAGAACAAGACATTACTCACTCCATACGTTAACCAAGGCCCAACAGTATCTGGTAACACTACTGTATATGTAACACAAGGCAGCAGCGATGATGTTAACGCACTTGTAGCTGCAGGATTAACTGTTAAAGATGATAACAATACATTTGAAGAAGCTGATGATGTAACAATTGAGACAGTAACAGTTAAATCAAATGGCGGATTCGACTTCATGACAGTTGCAGAATATACATTTACATTAACTGTAACTGATGGCGAAGTTGAAACTGAATTCACAAGAGTTGTAAGCGTTGTTGCTGTAGAAGATGTTGTAACTATTAAAGTTGGAGAAAACACTCATGATGTATTGTCTACTCAAGTAGCAATCGACCAAGATTTAACATCTGCTGGAAATTATGCATATATAGTTTATACTCCTGCGTTCACTCAAGCAGAACTCGGATTTACAAATGGATATGGTGAAGCATTCGTTCTTGATGAATATGGTTACATTGTAACTATCTATGATGGTGCAAACGGAAGAAAGTTCACTACAGAAAAACATACAATTCCTGATACTGATACATGTACACCTGGAACATATTTAACTGATGCATTCGCAGAAGCTAAAGCTGGTGGATATTACTTACTAGTTGCTCCAAACTCAACTCCTAATAATGCTGCTGGTGGTTCTAGAAAATTCTTACTTGATAATAGAACTTGGGGTGCTAAAGTTGAAATCACTGGTGTAACATTCGCTCAAAGAGTATTTAAATTTACAGTTGGTGAAAAATCATTTGAAGCTGCTGAAGAATTGGTGTTAGTAAATGAATTAACTGATAAAGCTGCTTCTTACAAGATGGTAATCTATACAAAAGACTTTACTGAAGAAACAATCACATGCAATGGCTATGGTGCCGCTCTTGTATTAGATAAGTATGGTAAAGTTGTAAGAATCTATGATGGTGCTAATGGTAAATTATTCGACGCAGAGAATCCAAGTGGAAAAACAGGTGCTGGATTCGGCGGTGCCGATTATGCAACATATGCATATACTCAATTACAAGCAGGTGAAACTTTAATCATCTTCCCTAACGATGGTACAAATGGCGCTGATTCAGCTAGAACATTCGCTCTTGGCTTAAGAATGGATGG
>AUXO014011789.1_pt1 | contig 13681 bp, 8 predicted proteins | sample 768731 | NCBI WGS metagenome assembly AUXO01 (sample SAMN02715735, study PRJNA202380) | gut metagenome | biome: sheep rumen | host: Ovis aries | place: New Zealand: Palmerston North
TTTTTTTAGACCCCGTAAGTCATCATTTTCCAGTGGGCCCAGTAATTCCTCCACGGACATAAACATTTTGACAGATTCTTTTGTTTCAAGTGTCAAAATTTTGCTATTTTTGACACTTGAAACGAAATGTGTCAAATTATGCAGGCTTACGACAGAAACTTACCATACAATCAACTGCCTCCGCTTCCGCCGGCAACCATCTTATATCAGGATAAGGAGGTTGTGGACAAATTAACGGTGGCCAGCCGCAATCTGGCAGAGCTAAAAGGCTTGGCATCCACTCTTCCCAATCAATCCATCTTTGTGAAGACCATCGCACTTCGGGAAGCAAAGGCCAGTAGCGCCATTGAAAACATATTCACCACTGATGATGAGCTCTATCGTTCCCTGTCCTATCAGGAAGATGATTATCTAGAAGGTCCTGCCAAAGAGATTCTTCATTACCGTGAGGCGCTCTGGAAAGGATATCAGAGAATTGTGGCCGATAAGTCCACGACACAGGACGTCATCATAGATATCTACCGCGAAGTTAAACGTTCAAAAGATGGCATTAGGCCATATCAGGCAGAGGTCGTTATCAAAAAACGAGGCTGGGGGTCCTTGGTTGCAGAGACCGTATATACTCCTCCCAGAGGGAAGGGAGTAGTTGAAAAGAAAATGGCCGAGCTACTGGAGTTCTTAAACGATGACGATAAGTACCCCATTGACCCTTTGCTAAAGATGGCAATGGCACATTACCAGTTTGAGGCCATACACCCTTTCCGAGATGGTAACGGACGCACCGGAAGAATCCTTTGCATATTGTACATGATTCAGAAGCAGCTTCTGGATTTACCCATTCTGTATTTGAGTGCCTATATCCTTCAGAATAAGGATTACTATTACCAACATCTAAACGGTGTTACTGGGACCCAATTATGGAAGCCCTGGATACTATATATGTTGGAAGCCGTATCGCAGACAGCGGAATATACCATAGACAAGATACAGCGAATCAAGGCCCTCATGGAAAAAACCCGTTCCATTATGCAGGAGAACAAGATGCCGCTGGCCAGAATGGATATTCCAAAACTGTTCGAGCAACCTTATATAAGGCCCAGGAACCTGCTCTCAGAAAAGATTAAGAGTATCAATACAGCCAAGAAATACTTGACAGAATTGGAGTCTCTTGGAATGTTAAGCAAGGAAAAAGTGGGGAAGGAATACATTTGGTTCAATACGGAACTGATGGGTATCCTTTCAGATTAAGCCCTCTATAATGAAAGAATCGGCGACCCGGAGGGGGTCGCCGATTTTTTGTTGTATGGGCCGAGGGCTACTTGAACAGCAGCTGGGCGAAGGTGTTCAGGTACAGGCGCCAGTTCTTCCAGACGTGGGCGTCTTCGCTCACGTAGAGGGTGTGAGGCATGCCCAGGTCGGTGAGGTGCTTGTCCAGGATGAGGGAGCCCTGGTAGGCCATGGTGTCTTCCTTACCTACACCAATCCAGTACAGCTTGTAGCCGGCCTTCTTGATGCCCAGGAGATCCTGGTCCAGGTGGTCGCTCTCACGGATACCGCAGCTCAGGGGGCAGATGTAGTTGAACACGCCCGGGAAGAGGATGGTGGCGCTGGTGGTATGACCGCCGCCCATGGACAGACCGGCAATGGCGCGGCCGTCGGCCTTGGCAATGGTACGGTACTCCTTGTCAATGAAAGGAACGATTTCCTTCACCAGGGAGGTTACATAGGCGTTCTGCCACTTGGGATCCTGACGGTCCATGGGTTCGGGAGCGATACCCAGGGTGTTGGCAGCCTTCTGGTTGGGGTTACCGTTGGGCATCACAACGATCATAGGCTTGGCAAGACCCTTCTCGATGAGGTTGTCCAGGATCTGGGCGGCACGGCCCATGGAGCTCCAGGCTTCCTCATCACCGCCACCGCCGTGAAGGAGGTAGAGCACGGGATACTTGGCCTTGGGGTTCTTCTCGTAGCCGTAAGGAGTGTAAACTACCATACGACGGCTGTAACCCAGGCTGGGGCTGTCGTACCAACGGGTGGTAACGGAGCCATGCTTGGTAGCCTCGTAGTAGTTCTCGGAACGCTCGCCGGGGATGAAGAGCATGTTCAGGTAACGGGAACCGTCACGCTGCACTTTGTCGTTGAGGGGATCGTTCACGGAAACACCGTCCACAATGAAGTTGTAGGTGTAGATTTCCGGTTCGGGGGCATCGATGGTGATTTCCCAGATACCGCCTTCACCCTTCTTCATTTCTTCAACACCGGTCCAGGGATTGGCCATCCAGTTACCGGACAGTTGTACGCGGGTGGCGTAGTTGGCATTGAGGCGGAAGGTAACCTTACCGTCCTTTACTTCGGGAGAAACGATGCGGGGACCGCGACCGCCAAAAGCGAAGTTGGTGAGTTCCTGAGCACCCAGGGAGCTCAGAGCGAGGGCTGCAGCAGCCAGAATGGCAAATACTTTTTTCATATCAGTGCGTTTTATAAAAAGGTTTAGAGTTTTACATTTTTCTTGAGACGGATATCCTGGGAAGAGGCACCTACCTGGAGCTTCACCTTCTTGCCGGAGAAGGCCCATTCGTGCTTGTCCATATCCCAGAGCTTGAGATCATCGGCCGGGATCACAATCTCCACGTCCTTGGTCTCACCGGCCTTCACGGCCACGCGGTCAAAGCCACGCAGGCGCTTGGAGGCGGCGTCGTTCTTGAACTTGGCGTATACCTGCACCACTTCCTCGCCGTCGCGCTTGCCGGTGTTCTTGAGCTTGAACTTCACCACATAATTGCCGTCCTTCTTCTCTACCTTCATCTTGGAATACTTGAAGGTGGTGTAGCTGAGGCCGTAACCGAACGGGAAGATGGGCTTGGCCTTGGCATACATATAGGTACGGCCGTTGGTGATGTCGTAGTCCAGCAGGTTGGGGAGGTCCAGGATGTCGCTCACCCAGGTCTGGGTGGTGCGGCCGGCCGGGTTGTAGTCACCAAAGAGGACGTCGGCCAGGGCGGTACCGAGCTCCTGGCTGCACTGGGTGATGTGCACAATGCCGGGAACGTTCTTGGCGGTCCAGTTGATGGCATAAGGGAAGCTGGAAATGAGGGCTACCACGGTGTTGTGGTTTACCTTCCAGATCACTTTGATGAGGTCTTCGGTCTCCAGCTGGATGCTGCGGCGGTCCAGAGCTTCGCGGCCGTCACCGGCTACGGTACCCTGGGCCCAGGGAGCCTGGATGGACATGGGACCCCAGTCGGGGCTGGTGGCAGGGTGGTTACCCACGCACACGATGCAGATATCGGCCCATTTGGCCAGTTCCTGGGCGCTGCCGTCGGAGTCCCAACGCTGGAACTTCACTTCCACGTCGGTGCCCTCCACCTTGGCCATAATGCCGTCCAGGGCGCTTACCTTATAGGCAGGCAGGGCGCCGTACCAGTCTTTGAGCACCTGGTCTGCCCTGTTACCGAATACGGCAATCTTCTTTACCTTGTTCTTGTCAATGGGCAGGATATTGCCTTCGTTCTTAAGGAGAACAACAGACTTCTGGGAAACCAGGAGAGCCTTGTCTTTGAATTCCTGACGCTCCCAGGGAATGTCTTCGTCAGAGCCGAAGTTCTGCTGGTCGTAAGGGCACTCGGCGTCCATCAGACCCAGCTTGAGCATGGTGCGCAGGTTGGCCTTGGTGCGCTCGTTCACCACTTCCTCGGAGAGATAACCGGCATCCCAGGCAGCTTTCACCTGCTCGAAGCGGGAGTCGATGAAGCGGGTAAGACCGGCGTCCAGGGCCATCTGGATGGCCTCGTTCTCGTCCTTGGCAAATTCGTGCATACCTTCCATGTACATGAAGCGGAGGGCACCGGCATCGTCTACGATGGTGCCTTTCATGCCCCACTCGTCAAAGAGGATGTTCTTGATGAAGGAGTTGGCAATACAGGGAACGCCGTTGTAGGCGTTGTAGGCCGTCATCACAGACTGGGAACCAGCCTGGGCACCCTTCCAGAAACCGTAGCTGTAATACTCACGGAACTGCTTCTCGTCAAAGCGGGAGTCGGTGCGGTAGCGGTTATCTTCGTTGGAGTTAGCCAGGAAGTGCTTCATCAGGGCGGCGGCACGCCAGTAAGTGGGGTCGTCTCCCTGGATGCCCTTCACCTCGGCGGCTACCAGTTCGCCAACCAGGAAGGGATCTTCACCGAAGCTCTCCTCGGTACGGCCCCAGCGGGGGTCACGGGCCAGGTCGGCGTTGGGAGCCCACAGGATGAGGCTCTTGCGGGGATTGTCTTTGGAATAGAAACGGGCCTCGTAGGACATTACGTCACCTACAATCCAGGCCATTTCACGGTCCCAGGTTTCGCCTACGCCGTAGGCCTGCGGGAATGCCGTGCTGTTCTTATACTTCGGAGGTACGTAACCGGGCCAGTTGCCGCCGCCAAACTGGCCGGCATTGCCGGCGTTGGGCAGCTCGTTAGAACCACCTTTCACGATGCCGTGGATAGCCTCGGCGGCACCGGGGTTGGCTATTCCCAGACGGGGAACACCCTGACCCACTATGGTACCAATCTTCTCGTCCACCGTCATCAGGGAGACGGCGTTGTCCAGGCGCTCCTCTTCGGAGAGCTTGGTGTCCTGGAAAGGATACTCCTGGGCCCTCAGGAGGGCCGATGAAAGGAGCAGAGCACCCAGGGTGACAAAGATAAGTTTCTTCATTTCGTTAAGTGTGTTTTGTGCAAGAGAAAAAAAATACCGGTCCAGAATAAATCCGGACCGGTATTCATTAGGAGAAGACTACCAGTCGGTAACCTCGGTGAAGGTACCGGCCTTCAGATCCAGCTTGTAAACCGGGCTGTAGTTGTAAGCCTTGGCAGAGTTCACCGTACCGTCATTGGAATAAGAAGCAGGATGCTCAATGGTCGTAACGACAGTGACGAAATAGTTCCACCAATCTTCAGGCATGCCGGCAGCCACATAAGCATCATAGTCAAAGACGCTTTCTTCCACTTCCTCAGTCCAGGCGGGAATGATGGTATAGTGAGCACCGATAGCGGCGATGCGCACAAAGTGGGGCTGATCGTACTGGAATTCCTGAGCATTGGGCTTGGCACCCGTTGCAAGATTAGTGTAGTCGGGATCTACATAGAGGGTCACGGTGGTACCGGAAGGATCCACATCGGTAATAGAGGAGGCAGGATCCTGATCGCAGGCATTGTCATTCATGCTTACGAAACGGTCCTTAGCGACGCAAAGGCGAACCTCACCGATGTTGTTAACGGAAGCCACAGGGCTGGATACCTTGCAAGTAACCTTAATCTTCTTGCCTTCCATGGCCCACTGGACATTATCAATGCGAACAAAAGGAATCACATTGAAATTAACCTTGTTCTCACCCTTCTGGAGGATGAAGTCCTGAGGCTCGGCGATAAAGTTATTGGAGAGGGTATTCATGGTATACTGACCGGAAAAGACCAGCGCGTTCTTATACGAACCGTTGTTCTTGACGGCCCAGGACTGGTTGGCCTGAGCTTTCCAGCCTTTTTCCACCACGGTAATAGCGGAAAAACCTTGAGCAAACTGGATGGGCTGGTTGGTACCGGCATCCAGGATTTGGCCTTCAACAGAGGCATCCCAACCTTCCTGGTTGTCCAATTCGAACCAGTTGCAGGAGCTCACCAGAGTGAGGGCTAAAGCGCAAGATAAGATAGATATAATCTTTTTCATAGTAGAATCTTATTTATTATTCCTGGATAGGATTAGGAACCAGCTTATTCGTGGTATTGTAGTTAGGAATAGCGGAATAGTAGCTGAGGTTGCTGAAGGAAGCAGGAGCAGGACGGACGTTGGTATCGTAGTCCCAGCAGTTTACACGCACCAGGATGGTACCATAACCGCCCCCCATAACGTTCTTCAAGCTCATCACGGGAACAATGGCATGCTTACGGCCACCATTGGGATTGGTAGCGCCATCACGCTGGAGGTTGAAGTTAGCGCGGCGACGGAACTGGGTGCAGCCATAATCGTCTTCGAAGGCCAGCTCAACAGTACGCTCGTGCAGGATGTTAGCGATGTTAGCATCTACATCTCCCTTGAAGGCAGCGCGGTGACGGATGGCATTCAGATACTCCTTGGAGTTGCCGGCATTGGTACCGCTCTTTTCCACAACAGCTTCGCAGTAGTTGAGCAGAATCTCGGCATAACGGATGTCATACCAGGGGTTCTGGGACTGGTCTACCTTGTTCACGGGATCCAGGAACTTACGCAGACCAAAGCCCGTGGTGTACCAGGAGCCGTCGTTGGTACGGCCCATCTTGTGGAAACCGGAGTACTGAGACTCTTCCTTGGCACCATTCATATAATAAGTAGTTCCCCAGAAATCAACGCTAGGGTTGGATTCATCGTAGATGGCAATCATGTCATCGGTCATCAAACCACCCTGAATGAGAATCTTGGTGTTACGGAATTCGATGTTAGGATAAATAACGGAGGCGTGGAAACGGGCATCCTTGTTCTTGAAGGCAGCAGCCGGATCCATATAACGAACGAAGTTGGCTTCGTCATTGTAGATAGCAGCGCTGCCAGCAGGGGTGGAAGGGTTGGTGAAGTAGAAATCTTCGTTACCATCGGTACGGGTAACCACGGTACCGTCCGTAGCCACACCAGCCTCATTGTAGTTATCGTACTCATCTACCAGATCAAGGGTAACGCCATAGCAACCGAAACGCCATACACCGGTACCGGAGCCGTGAGCCTGGAAAGGAGAGTTCTTGAGGTCGATACCGTTGGAGTTGGTGGTAACACCATTCTTATAGCTCCTACCGAAGATGAACTCCTCGTCCTGACGGGCCAGGAACAGGTTGGTGTAGTTTTCGATAGCCTCAGCCACGCTGGCGGGGTTGGCTTTGTACAGGGAGAACTTGTGAGAATTGATGATGGCCTCGGAAGCCTCGATGCACTGAGAGTAATAAGCATCGGCCCACTCGGGTTTCATCAGGGCGAGTTCCTTCTGGACAGCCTGATAGTTGTTGGCGATGGGGGCTTCGTTCCAGTACTTGCACTCGGAAGCAGCCCACAGGGCAACGCGGGACTTCAGGCCCAGGGCAGCCCACTTGTTGGCGCGATACTTACCACCGGGGTTGGAATCAGGGAGGAGGGCGATAGCATCATCCAGCTCGCTCAGGACAAAATCCCAAGTTGCTTTTTCCGTAGAACGCTCGATATACAGGCCTTCATTGGGCTTGTCGGCACCTTCGAACTTGTCATCCAGGGGTTCTACCACGATGGGAACACCGCCATAGATACGCACATTGGCGAAATAGTAATATGCACGGATGAAGTGAGCTTCGCCCTTGTAGGTTTTATAGTCGTCTTCCGTTACAACATTCTTCTCCTTGGCTGTTTCCAGCGTCTGGAAGAACATGTTGATATCGCGGAGATTGGTGTAGTTCCAAACGCCATTGGTATAAACGCCGCCGGAATAGGAACCATTGGGGTTGTTGGAGTCATTAGCGATGACGGTATTCTTGTCGCCCTCGGCAAATGCACCCATGGGGATGTTGGAATAGAGACTGGCCATCAGGCGGTCCAGACCGGCGGTAGAGCCAGCCAGGGTCTCGGCATCCATCTTGGTCAAGTCACCTTCCAGGCTGTCGAAAATCTTGTCGCAGGATACGAAAGAAAGGGCAGCCGCAGTGAGAATATATACGAATATCTTTTTCATAGATGCGTAGCAATTAGAAGTTGATGTTGATACCGGCGCTGAAGTTCTTCATCAGAGGAGTACCAGCAACACCCAGGTAACTGTTCTGGTTACGCTCGGGGTCGTAAGGCTTCAGGAGCGGGTTGCAGAACGTGAGCAGGTTGGTGCCGTTCACATAAACGCGCAGGGAACGGATGTGGGCCTTCTGGAGAAGCTTGGCCTGGAAGGTATAACCGATTTCCAAGCTCTTCAGACGGAGATAAGTACCATCTACATAGTCGTAGGGCTGGTTAGCACGATAAGTCAGGTTGGAAGAGGTATCGTAAGCGGAGGTGGCGATAGCCAGGGCCGGCCAGTAACCAGCAGTCCACTGGGTAGCAGGGTCAAACGGATCTGCCTTAGGATCGGTGGTGTGCCAACGGTCCATGTAGTTCTCGTAGAAGGTGGTGAAGAAACCGTAACCCATACCACCGGACAGGGAGACAGACTTGCTTACGAGGGTAGCGGCATTGAAGGTGGCGTTGAAGTCCAGACCCTTCCAGCTACCGGAGAGTACCAGACCGAACTGGAGCGGAGGGTTGGTCTCAGACCAGGTGTAGTACATATCGTTGGCGTTGATCACACCATCCTGGTTGCGGTCCTCAATCTTATACATACCGGGGAGCATGGCCTTCATATTACCATAATACTCCTTGCTGTTGTTGATATCTTCCCAACCGGTAAACTGAGGATTGCCCTTCTGCCAATGATACATGCTGGCGCTGTGGGCGTTGCTCCAACGGCCTACGGAATTGCTGGCATAGTATGCTGCGGAAGATGCCCAAGGATAGTCAACCATGGAAGCCGTATAGGTGTTGCGGCTACGGGAGAACGTAGCGGTGAACATCACACGGTAGTTGAAGTCCTTGATGTGATTGCGGTGATACAGGCTGAGGTCGATACCTACGTTCTGGCTCTTGTTCAGGTTTTCCTGAGGAAGGCTCTGACCGTACATATCAGGAACGGTGGCGGTGGAGGCAGCGGCGATGCCGGAGGTGTTTCTCCAGAACCAGTCCACGGTACCACCGAGGAGACCGCGCCATACTTCAAAGTCGAAACCGAAGTCCATCATGCGAACCTTGGCCCAGGAGATAATGGTCTGTGCCGGGCTGTGGTTGGCATAACCGGTGATAGCGGCACCGTCATTGAACACAGTGCTTCCGTTGGTGCTGAAACCTACCAGGTAGTCGTAAGGATTGCCCTGGGAGTAACCGGTCATACCGTCGGACCAACGGAACTTGAGGTTGTTGATCTGAGGGAGGATAGCCTTGAAGAATTTTTCTTCAGACAGACGCCAACCCAGAGAGTAGGACGGGAAGAAGCCCCAACGATGACCGGGAGCATAGAGGTAGGTACCGTCGTAACGGGCCATGACTTCCACCAGGTACTTGCCCTGATAGTCATAGTTGATACGGCCTACATAACCCGCAGTAGCACGGGAAGAACGGGAACCGCCGTTGGTCTGCGTATCCTGCGTACCCTGGTTGATGATGTCGTGGGTATAGAAGTCACCATATTCGCGGCTGGCGGAAATGCTGCGGATCTTGCTCAGATTGGCTTCAGCGGCCAGCGTAGCACCCAGGTGGTGGCTGCGGGCGATGGTGGTATTGTAGTTAGCCTGGAGACGGCCATAATACCTGGTATAAGTGTTCCAGTTTTCGGAATACTGGTTCTTATCAGGGTTGTAGGCAGCCAGGATATCAGATTCGTAGTCGTACAGAGGGAAGTGTCTGGTAAGAGAGCTGTTCTTACGCTCAACCACGTCATAAGCACCGGAAGCGGTGAGGACGAGTCCCTTCAGGAAAGGAGCCTCATACTTCACATCCAGGTTATTGCGGAAGGAAACGTCGTTATCCTTCATGGAACCGGCCACGGAAGACTCCATCAGAGCCACGGCGTTACGGTTCTCAGCCACGTTGGAAGAATAGTGGTTGGGGTTGTCACGGGTGGTGGCGTGAACCATACGAGGAGTCAGGAGAGCATAATACATAGCGTTCTGCGTAGTATTTGCCGGAGGCATTTCCTGAGTGGTCACGTTGATGGCGCTCTGGAAGGAAGCGGTGAGGTTGGGGGTAATCTTCGTGGAGAAGTTAGCAGTGAAACCGACGCGGTTGTAGTCACCGGTGTTGGCGCGATAGATAGCGTCCTGGTTGGTGTAGTTGGCGCTCAGGTAGTAAGTGGTCTGCTGGTTACCACCACGCAGGGATACATTGTGAACGTGAGAGAAGGTGTACTTCTTGAAGATGGCATCCCACCAGGAGAAGTTCTCATAACCGGGCTCGTGATTGCGATACTTGGCGATTTCCTCGTCAGAGTATGTAACGGAAGGGTTGAGGTAGTTGTTACGAGTCATCTCGTTGTAGACTTCCATATAAGTAGCAATATCTACTTCCTTGGGAAGGGCGGTAGGAACACCGAAGGTAAGGGTGTTGGAATAGTTCACAGTGGGCTTGCCAATCTGGCCCTTCTTGGTGGTCACGAGGATAACACCATTCTGGGCACCCAGACCGTAGATGGAAGCGGAAGCATCCTTCAGCACGGTGATGGACTCGATATCATCCGGGTTCAGTTCTGCGAGAGCAGCGCTGGAGGACTCGTTGTTCTGCACCCAGCCCCAGTATTGACGGCTCTTGGACTGACGGGCAACACCGTCGATGATCACGAGGGGAGCTCCGAAACCACGGATGCTGATGTCCTGGTCGAACCAACCCACAGCACCGGAGTTCTGACGGATCTGCAGGCCGGGAACCTTACCCTGCAGAGAGGACACGAGGTCGCTCTGCTTGGTGGAGGTAATGTCCTCTGCCTGGATGTTGGTAATGGAGCTGGTGAGGGAAGCCTTCTTCTGGGTACCATAACCCACCACTACAGTTTCCTCCAGTTCAGTGGATTCTTCCTGGAGGGTGATGTTTAAAGTAGAGGAATTGGCTTTTACCCGGAGAGTTTCATAACCGATAGCGGTAATCTCCAGTTCTGCACCTGCGGGGACAGTGATAGTGAACTTACCGTCGATGTCACAAGCAGCGCCGTTAGTGGTGCCGACCTGCATAACGCCAGCACCAATAACGGGCTCCTTATTAGCATCGAGAACGGTTCCCTTCACCGTGAGGTTTTGGGCGGAAAGAACCGAGGCGCCCAGGACAAGTCCCAGACCCAGGGCTACAAGCCGCTTGAGGAAGTTGTTGGTTCTCATACTTAAGATTTATTAATTAATAGGTAGTAATAAGTTCCTACTTGAAGAGTTTCTGGGCGAAGGTGTTCAGGTACAGACGCCAGTTGGCCCATACGTGACCGCCCTCGGACACGAAGTAGATGTGGTCCAAGCCCTGCTCGTTGAGCTTCTTGTGCATATCCTCTGCACCCTGGAACAGGAAGTCCGTGTTGCCGCAAGCCAGGAAGTACAGCTTTACGCCAGCCTTCTTGAGGGTTGCAATCTGCTCGGGGGTAGCGCTACCGGCGGCAGACAGGGGGCAAATGTAGTCGAACAGTTCCGGATAGAGGATGGAAGCGGAAATGGTGTGACCGCCGCCCATGGACAAACCGGCAATAGCGCGGGAAGAGGGCTTTGCAATAGCGCGGAAGTTCTTCTCAATGAAGGGAACGATTTCCGTGCAGAGGCTGATCACATAACCGTTCATGAGCTTGTTGCGCTCTGCCTCGCTCATCTGAGCCATAGCTTCGCGGTCCCAGCGCATCTGCATCTGCTTCTCAGGAATACCGAGGGTGCGGGCAGCAGCCTGGTTGGCGTTACCGTTGGGCATAACCACAATCATAGGCTCTGCAAGGCCCTTCTCAATGAGGTTGTCCAGGATCTGGGCAGCGCGGCCCATGGACGTCCAGGCTTCCTCATCTCCACCGGCGCCGTGCAGGAGGTAAAGAACGGGGTACTTCTTCTTGGGATTGTTCTCGTAACCGTAGGGAGTGTAAACGGTGAGACGACGGTCCATACCGAGAACGTCACTGTGATACCAAGGGTGGCTCACGGTGCCGTGCTGCTTGGCTTCGCCGTAATTCTCCGTGCGTTCTCCGGGGACGATGAGCATGGGGAGGAAACGGGTGCCGTCACGCTGAACCAGGATGTTCTGAGGGTCGTTAACAGCAACGCCGTCTACTACGAAGTTGTAGGTGTAGATTTCCGGCTCCGGGAGCGGAATCTTCACAGACCAGACATTGTTTTCGCCGCGGAACATGTCGATGGTGCCGCCCCAGGGGTTGGGCATCCAGGAACCACTGAGCTTCACAACGGTGGCGTAGTCTGCCTTCAGACGGAAGGTTACGCTGTCGTTCTGAATTTCGGGGGAAACGATGGGTTTCATGCCACGGCCAAAAGAGAAGTTGGCCAGTTCTTGTGCCTGCAGGCTGCCGGCCACTGCCAGGCAGATTGCGAGAGTAGAAAGAATGCGTTTCATTAGATTTTATTAGGTTGGTTATTAAGTGTCGCTATTAATCAATGCAAATGTAAAAGGAATTAATTGCAATGATATTCTCGCTTGTTCAATTGTTTTTCTATACTGACAAATGCTGTTAAAATGTCTTTCCAACGGCCACCAGAGCCTTTTTGAGGCATGCCGGCCAAAAGCCCCAGTCATGTCCGCCGGAGCGTTCTATGAACGTACAGTCTATGCCATTCTCCTTCAAAACCGCCACGTACTCCCGTACTCCGGCAATGGGAATGGTCCAATCGGTAGTTCCGCTTTCAATGGTAATAGGAGGGAAAACAGAAGTACTGGGTTGTTCTTTAATTAAAGCCACGGAGCCGTTAGCATCCGTAGCAGGGCTCATGGCATAACCGTATGTAAACTTCTGGGGATATTTGAGCACGTTATACAAAGTACCGTAGCCGCCCATGGACAGGCCGGCCACGGCACGTTTGCCATTGAAATGATACTTCTCCTCAACGGCCGGCATCAGTTCTTTGTGCATATACTCTTCAAAGGCGCCCACGTAGAAAGTGAGCTGAGCATCCGGCATAATGATAATCATGGGAACGCCGTCCTCGTTCATATACTTATCGGCCATTTTATTGGCAGCGCCCTTGCTGTTCCATGACAGGTGATCATCCCCTGCCCCGTGCAGCAAATACAGGAACGGATAGCTCTTGCTTTCATCGTAATTACCCGGCAGCCACACGGAATAATTCATACTTTGGCCCATGTAAGTGCTCTGAATACTTCCGGTGAGCACTTTACCGGCAGGAATAGTTTCTTTTTCAGGAATAGGTTCTTTGTTGCCACAGGCTACCAGGGCCGGAACAAGCAGTAAGGTTAAGAAGAGACGCTTCATTATTTCAATTCAGATTGAATATTCAGAATCATGGTTTTGGGATAGGCCAGCCAGACGGGCATGCCGCCTGCGGCCGGACGGCCCGTTTTAGCGAAGGACGCCCAGAGGGTACTTACTCGATGACCCAGCTCTACGGCATCATCGGCCCCGCCGGTGAAGGTGCGGTGCAGCAGCACGTTGTCAAACACAAAGGGAATCTCTATGCAGTGGGTGCTGCCCAGGGCGCCGTCCAGCACCGGGCTCTCCCAGGTGAACTGGTACATGTACACGGGGGCGCAGCCGGCAGCGGTTCTTTCGGCTGCCTGCTTAAGGGCCAGGGGCTTGAAAATAGGATCTTCCTGGTCTCTGGTGAATTCATGATATACCGTGCCGATAATGGTGGGCACATCCTTGGAAAGAGCCAGGGCCTCCGGCGAGGAAGGCTGGGCGGGAATGATTTCGCCGTCCACCACGGGCAGCTGGCCATAAATGATCTGATCAAGGATATTGGTGGGGAAGGCGCCGTCCTGACGGGCTTCCTCCGTCACCTGCTGCACAGCCTTGCGATAAGCAGCCAACAAGGCCTCATAGGGAACCGTGGCAATATCGTCCACCTTGGCGGGCGAAATACCCAGATTGGCCACCGTGGCGGCGCCAATGCGGCGGGAATACTTGCGGTCCATCAGGTTGGTGATGGAGCCGCTC
>AUXO013459091.1_pt1 | contig 13679 bp, 13 predicted proteins | sample 768731 | NCBI WGS metagenome assembly AUXO01 (sample SAMN02715735, study PRJNA202380) | gut metagenome | biome: sheep rumen | host: Ovis aries | place: New Zealand: Palmerston North
ATCATATCCTTATCAAGTGCGCTTGTTAAGAAATCATTTTCAACTGCAGCACCATTTGATGCAGTATTAATTGTATAATGTGTATCTGAGAAATTTTTAATAACCGCATCAATATCATCTAGTGTATCGTATGATTTAGTATCATAGTTACCAGTTGTTAGGAATATCTTATATAATGCATAATGGATTCCATTTTCAGTTTTATAATAATTTTCGTCCTCACTATCTTCTGCAAAGATTACAGATGCAACCCCTTCAACTGCTGTAATCTTTGTAGATAGTTCTTCGGCATCACTAAAAGTTAGATTCTTACCAGATACCATATATTGGCATTGACCAACAGAACCGAATTCCTTCTGCATTATTTCAAGAGATGTTGATGATGATGAGCTATCATCAAGATATTTAGTCATATCATAATTAATTTTAACTCTAGACATCAATATACCTGATATGACAACTAAACCTGCGAATACTACAAGTAAGGCATATCGTGCCTTTACAATGAAATTACCGACTTTTTTCATACTTATCTATCCTTTCTATAAATAATTAGCATTGTAAAAATAATTATACACTTGTCTATTTGACAAATATATTTTAAAACTTAGGAAGATTTAAATCAATACTATGAAAACGCTTTTATTTATAGATTTTAATTTTGTTGTAAAATATATATAATTATGATATAATTTTTTAGTGATTGGAGATAGAAAACCATGGGATTATTTGGATTATTTAAATCAAAAAATAAGAATAAAAAAGAAAAATATAAAATGGGTCTTCATAAAACAAGAGAAGGTGCATTATCAACATTAAAGGAAATACTTAATGCTAATACTAAAATTGATGATGACCTATTTGATTCTCTTGAGGAAATATTTATATCAGCAGATATTGGTGTTGACACAGTAGTTGATTTTATAGATAAATTAAAGGATGAGGTTTATCATAAGAAGATTGAAGATGCGACATTACTTCAAGAAATAATTATTGATAAAATGTTTGAGATTTATCTTAAGGGTGAAATCGTTAATGCCAATTTAAATATTAAACCTGATAAGCTTAATGTATTATTATTTGTTGGAGTTAATGGAGTAGGTAAAACTACATCAATAGCTAAAATAGCTTATCAATTAAAAAATGAAGGTAAAAAGGTGTTACTTGCTGCTGGAGATACATTCCGTGCAGGAGCAATTGAACAATTAACTGAATGGGCAAGACGCATTGGTGTTGAAATTGTTACTAAGCCAGCTGGATCAGATCCATCTAGTGTAATATTTGATGCGTGCGTTAAGGCTAAGGAAGAAGGATATGATGTATTATTATGTGATACAGCAGGAAGACTTCAAAATAAAGTTAATTTAATGAATGAATTAAATAAAATTAAAAGAGTTATTGAAACTAATGTTCCAGGTGCTCCTGATGAAACATTGCTTGTTATAGATGCGACAACAGGACAAAATGGAATGATTCAAGCTAAGGTATTTAAAGAAGTAACAGATGTATCAGGTATTGTATTAACTAAGCTTGATGGTACTGCAAAGGGTGGAATAGTACTAGCAATTAGAAATGAGCTTGGAATACCTATTAAATATATTGGACTTGGAGAAAAGCTTGAAGACCTAGAATCATTTGATATTGAACAATATCTATATGGTCTTTTCGCAGATTTTTTTGAATAATGAATTTAGATAAAAGAACAGAATTAATTGAATTATTTGATATTTATTCAGAGCTTTTAACTGAAAAGCAAAAATCATATTTTGAAGATTATTATTATATGGATTTATCCTTATCAGAGATTGCAGATAATTATGATGTATCAAGAAATGCAGTATTTGATATGCTTAAGAAAACTGAACAAATTCTTCAAAATTATGAGGAAAAGCTTAAAATCCACCAAAAGAATGAAAAAATATTAAATATACTAAAGAATAGTGATTATTTTGATGAAATTAAAAATATAATTGAGGAGTGATCTTATGGCATTTGACGGACTATCTAGTCGTCTACAAATGGCTATGCGTCGTGTAACTGGACGTGGAAGACTTAATGAAAAAGATATAGAAGAAATGCTTAAAGAGGTTAGACTTTCTCTTTTAGAAGCTGATGTTAATTATAAGGTTGTTAAGCAATTCTTAGCAGGAGTTAAGGAAGAAGCCTTAGGAGAAAAGATTTTAAAGGGTCTTAATCCAGGTGAGCAGGTTGTTAAGGTTGTTAGAGAAGAATTAAGAAAAACATTAGGTTCTGAGGTGTCTGAGCTTAATTTTAAAAAAGATGGAATGACTATATTTATGATGTGTGGTCTTCAAGGTACAGGAAAGACTACTACAGTTGGAAAACTTGCATCTTTTTGTAGAAAAAAATATAATAAAAAGCCATTCTTAATTGCAGCAGATATTTATAGACCTGCAGCGGTTGACCAATTAGTACAAATTGCAAAGCAAATCAATGTACCATATTTTGAAATGGGTACAAAGGAAAAAGCAGTTAAGATTGTTAAGGAAGGTCTAAAGCAAGCTCGTGAACAGGAAGCTGATTTTGTAATTATCGATACAGCTGGACGTTTACATATTGATGAGGAATTAATGGATGAGCTTGTTGATATAAAGGATTTATGCCATCCAGATGAAATATTATTAACAGTTGATGCGATGACTGGACAGGATGCAGTAAATGTTGCTGAAACTTTCCATGAAAAGCTTGAGGTTACAGGATGTGTTTTAACTAAGCTTGATGGAGATACACGTGGAGGAGCTGCGCTTTCGATAAAAGCAATCACTGGTGTTCCAATTAAGATTTCATGTAACGGTGAAAAGCTTGATGCGATAGAAATATTCTATCCTGATAGACTTGCAGATAGAATTCTAGGAATGGGTGATGTATTATCACTTATTGATACAGTTACTGAAAATGTTGATGAATCAGAAATGATGTCAATGGCTGAAAAGCTAATGAGTGATAAATTTAATTATAATGACCTATTAAAGCAATTAAAAATGATTAAAAGAATGGGTTCATTATCAAAAATATTAGGATTCCTACCAGGTATGAGACAAATTAAGGAAGCAACTAAGAATATTGATGATAATGCATTAGATTTTATCAGTGTAATTATTTCTTCAATGACTGAAGAGGAAAGACGTAATCCAAGCCTAATTGATTCATCTGCAAAGCGTAGAGAAAGAATCGCTAAAGGTTCTGGAAAGACAGTTATGGAAGTAAATCGTTTAAGAGAAATGCTTGCACAGCAAAAGAAGACAATGAAGCAAATGCAAGGAATGTCTGAAACAGATTTAAAGAAGATGCAATCTAATCTTCAAAATGGAAATTTACCTCAACAACAAAACTATTCTAAGGGAAAAGGTAAAGGTCGAGGACAAGGTAAAATATTTAGATAAGGAGTGATGATTTTATGTTATTAGCTTACATAAAATCATTTTCTCATTTTAAAGGTATTGCTGATTTAGTTGATGGTGCTATTGTTTCTACATCATTTTCTATATCAAATAATAAATACCAAGATGAGAATTTGGTTGATATAATCAATTATTCAAACAAATTAAATAAAGAAATATTTATAGATATATCATCACTTATGACTAATGATGAATTAGTTGATCTTGATAATTTTATTTATATATATAAGGATTACAATGTAAATTTTATTTACACTGATATTGGTGTATATGAAATATTAAAGAAATATCATATTGAAAATAGAGGTATATATGATCCTAAAACATTGGTAACTAATTCATATGATATGAATCTATATTTATCTCTTAATATGCTAGGTATTGGCTTATCAAATGAAATACCTGCATCAGATATTAAGGTGTTAAATGAAAATAAGAAGGGTAAAACACTTCTTAAAGTATTTGGATATCATCAAATGTTTTATTCAAAAAGACATCTATTATCAACATATTTTAAATTCATAGGAGAAAATTATGTTGTTAATAGAGATAATACATTCCTAAAAGAAGAAACTAGAGGAGAAGAATATCATATAGATGAGAATAAGCATGGTAGTGTTATTTATAGATCATATGTTATGTCTTATTTAAAGGAAATAGATGATATTAAGGATACTGATTATCTAGTACTTGATGCGGCATTTATGGATGAAGATAAATTTAATGAAGCCTTAAAGATATATAAGGATGTTCTAGATGGTAATATGAATAAGGATATTGCCATATTAAAGCTATCTGAATTATTTGATATTGAGGATGGATTCCTTTATAATGATACAGTTTATGTAAAGGAGGAAATATCAAGATGAGATATGTAGAACTTTTAGCTCCAGCAGGAGATTTAGAAAAACTTAAAATTGCGGTTATGTATGGCGCAAATGCCGTATTCATTGGTGGTAAAAGATTTTCATTAAGATCACGTGCATCTAATTTTACATATGAAGATATTAAAGAAGGATGCGATTTTGCTCATAAGCATGGCTCAAAGATACATGTTACTTGTAATATACTTCCTCATGAAAGTGATATGACAGGTCTTATTGACCATTTAAAGAAGCTTGAGGAATGTGGTGTTGATGCGATTATTTGCGCATCATTCCATATCCTTAAAATGGTTAAGGAGCATACTAAAATGGAAGCTCATTTATCTACTCAGGAATCAACTGTAAATAGTATGGCAGTTAAATTCTGGGAGGATATGGGTGCTGATAGAGTTGTTCTTGGAAGAGAATTATCTATCGCAGAAATTAAAGATATTTGTGATAAAAGAAGAGTTGAGATAGAAGCATTTATCCATGGTGGAATGTGTGTTTCATATAGTGGAAGATGCATGCTATCAAACAATATGACAAATAGAGATGCAAACCGTGGTGGTTGTGCACATTCATGTAGATGGAATTATGATTTAATTATGGATTCTAAAAAGATAAATCCTGATGGATCATATTTTGCAATGTCTAGTAAGGATTTATGTGCAATAAGAGATATTCCAGCCTTAATTGAAACTGGTGTAAATTCATTTAAAATTGAAGGAAGAATGAAATCCCTTCACTATATCGCAACAGTTGTTAAAACATATAGAATGCTTATAGATGAATATATTAATACTGGTAAGGTTGAGGATTATGATTTCTATATAAAAGAAATAGCTAAGGCTGAAAATAGAGAAACATCATATGGATTCCTACATGGAATGACTGGTGTATCTGAGCAGCTATATAATTCAAGAAGTGAAGAGCCAACACAAAGCTTTATAGGTATTGTTAAATCATATGATAAGGATAATAAAATGGCTTATGTGGAATCAAGAAATTTCTTTAAGCCACATTCTAAAATTGAATTATTTGGACCTAAATTATCTAAAATAATTGAAATTGATGAAATATATGATAAGGATGAAAATGTGCTTGACGCATCACGTCATCCTGGAGATATAGTTCATTTTAAATGTGATATACCTTTAGAAGAATATGATATGGTAAGACTATATGAGGATTAATATAGATGGTTATGAAATAGATATCATCTATGAATATAAGCCTTTAAATAGAGGAGTATATATATCATATAAAGGTGATAATACATTTAAAATAAATGGATTCTTTAAATATAATGAATCAAAGATTAAGGATATTGTTTTAAAGAATAAGGATAAGCTTATTAAGGTTATAACTAAGCATAATAATAAGCAACCAAAGGACATCATTCATTATCTTGGTCGTGAATATAAAATCATATTAAAGGAAGATAAATATAATATGGTTTCACTTGTAGATAATAATATGATTGTTTCATATAAAAATGAGAAGAATATTAAGAAAATAATAAGAGATTTTTATACTGATTCAGTTAAAGAATATGTTTTAAATAAATTTGATGAAATATTTAATAAATTTAGTGATCTAAATATAAAGAAACCATCACTTAAATTTAAATATACTACATCATTTTATGGTAAATGCTTTACAAGAGATAACTTGATTGAAATATCAGGTATGTGCATGAAGATGGAACCTATTTATATAGATTGTGTTATTATGCATGAACTATGTCATTTTAAGTTTCAAAATCATCAAAGAAATTTTTATGATTATTTTGAAACAAAAATGCCAAATTGTAAGAAGATACAGCACGCATTTAGAAATTTAAAATATCAGGATATTTATTAAAATATTATTTGTTTTTTTAATAGAAATGTTATATAATACATATTGTTAAAATTATTGGAGGAATTACCATGGCAGAGAAACAAGTTTTTGAATTAACTCAAGAAGGAAAAGAAGCATTAGAAGCTGAACTTGCTCATTTAAAGGATGTAGAAAGACCTGCAAATATTCAAGCACTTCAAGATGCACGTGGACAAGGAGACTTATCAGAAAATGCTGATTATGATGCTGCACGTGAGGATCAAAGAAGAATTGAAGGAAGAATTGTTGAACTTGAAAACATTCTTAAGAATGTTAAAATAATAGAAAAAAGCAAATCATCAAAGGTTACAACTGGTAAGCATGTAACAATTACTTATGTAGCTTTAGGAAAGACTTTTGAATATGATATCGTTGGTACAATTGAAGCTGATCCAATGAATAATAAGATTTCAAATGAATCACCACTTGGAAAGACTTTAATGGGAAGAAAAGCTGGAGAAACAGTTACTGTAGTATCTGAATCTGGAAAAGAATTCAAGGTATCAATTGATTCAGTTAAATAATTGATTTATAAATGTCAGGTTTCCTGACATTTTTTATTTTTATTATGATATAATGTATTTGGTGAAATATATGATAGAATATTTTCTAAAAGTTAAAAATTTTATACCTGATGAATATCAAACAACAATTTATGATATTGATTATCAGAAATTATATGATGAGGGAAAAAGACTAATTATATCAGATTTAGATAATACGCTTCTATCATATAAGGTACTTGAGCCAGATAATGATTTAATTGAATGGAAAAGAAGACTTGAAGAAATGGGATTTGAAATAATTATTTGTTCAAATAACCATAAAAAAAGAGTTTATAATTTCTCTAATATGCTAGGTGTTAAATGTGTATGGCATGCGAAAAAGCCACTTAAGGGTGGACTTAGAAAGGCTATGAGAATAGCATCTAGAAAATATAAGAAAAATGAGGTTGTTGAAATTGGTGATCAATTGATGACAGATCAATTCGCATCTAAAAGATATGGCCTATATACAATAATGGTTAAAAATATTGATCCAAAAACTGAAATTTGGACAACAAGATTCAACAGAAGAATAGAAAATAAGGTTTTAAGAAGAATTAAAAAGAAATATCCAGATTTATATGAAGAAAAATTAGGAAGATATGTAGGTGAAAAAATTGCAAGGTAAAAGATGTATAGGATGTGGCGCAACACTTCAAACTGAATATGTTGATAAGGCAGGATTTGTCAAAACACTAGAACAGGATTATTGTGTTCGTTGTTTTAGATTAAACCATTATAATGAAATGCCTAAAATTCTTGCATCTCCTGATGATTATGATAAGATATTAGGTCAAATCTTAAAGAAAAATTCACTTATTGTCTTAATAGTAGATGTATTTGATTTAAACGCAACATTTATCCCTAAAATCTTAGATTATGTAAGAGATAAGGATGTTATAGTTGTTGCGAATAAATATGATGTACTGCCTAAATCAACTAATGTATCAAGAGTACTTGATTGGATTATGAAGAATGCACAAAAATATTTCTTTAAGGCACTTGCATTCCATGTTGTTTCATCTAAAAAAGGATATTATTTAGATGATTTAATGAATACAATTGATATGATGAGACATGAAAGAGATGTAGTATTTGTAGGTTGTGCAAATGTTGGTAAATCATCTTTAATTAATGCGTTATTAAAGAGATTTACATCATCAACTGATGATAAGATATCATCATCACCTATTCCAGGAACTACACTTGATTCTATATCTATTCCATTCTTTGAGGATAATAAGGCTTTAATAGATACTCCAGGTTTAATTAATAAAGGAAATATTTTGAATCAAATACTTCCAGTTTCATATAAAAGAATTATACCTAATTCAGAGATAAAGCCTATAACATATCAAATTAAGAGTGATAATTCTGTATTTATTGGAGGACTTGCATGCCTTTCAATTCTAGATGCAGATAACCTATCAGCAACATTCTATTTTTCTAAGAATATGCTTATTCATAGAACAAAGACATCTAATGTAGAATATTTAATAGAAAATCATTTAGGTGAAATGCTTACTCCTCCAACTATGGAAGAAAAAGATACTATTGAATATGAAGAAAAGATGTTTGATATAACAGAAAAGAATAATGAATTATTTATATCAGGTCTTGGATTTGTTTCATTTAATAAGCCTTGTAAGGTTCGCTTAAGAGTTATTAAGAATACGGATGTGACATTAAGAAATGGAATTATCGGAAAATAATTTTGAATTATTAAAGGAAGAAGTAAAGAAGCATTTATCGCAGCATGAAAATAGATATATTCATATTCTTGGTGTTATAAATATGGCAGAGAAGCTTGCGATAAAATATAATGCTGATGTTATGAAAGCTAAATATGCAGCCCTACTTCATGATTATTCTAAATATGATAATAATATTGAAGCATTAACTGATGATGAGAAGAGTGAATGTGAAGGGCATGAATATTTAGTTCATGCATATCTATCAGCACATGCAGCATATGATATATTTAAAATTGATGATATCGATATTATAAATGCAATAAAAAATCATGTTATAGGAAGACATAATATGTCTTTACTTGAAAAAATAATCTTTATTGCAGATTTTACTGAAGAAAATAGAAAATATGATGATTGTATTAAATGTAGAGAAATACTTCTTGAAAAGGGTATTGATGAGGCAATAATATATTCATATGAATCAACAATGAGGCATACTAATGATCCTCATCCACTTCAAATAGAAATATTAAAGGAATATAAGGAGAAAATAATGTTAAAGACAATAATTAAAGCTTTAGATAAGGTAAAAAGTGAAAATATAATGATATATGATATGAGAGAAAGATCTCCATTATTTGATTATGTAATCATATCAACTGTATCTTCATCAAGACAATCATCATCAGTATGTGAATATATTGAGGATGAGCTTAAAAATGAAGGAATGGATGTTAAAAACATCGAAGGAAAGAATACAGCTTGGGTAGTTGTAGATTGTCATGATGTATTAGTTCATGTATTTACAAATGAGGAAAGAGAGCATTTTAATTTAGAAAAGATGTATTTAGATATACCTCAATTAAATGTTGAAGATTATAGATAGATGTGCTTGCACATCTTTTTTTATAAAAAAAAGGAATCGAAACGATTCCTTTTTAAATTAATCCATGCCTATCATATTCTCCAACAACCTGTTTACATGATGTAACAAACATAAATGCCTTTGGATCTATTTTTTCTATTTCTTCAATTATTCTATAAGCTTCCTTTTTTTCCATAGTGCATATAACCATAGTTCTTTCAATACCAGTATAAGCACCAGTTACCTGTGAGAATGTAACTCCTCTATCAAGCTCTTTATAAATTAGCTCCTTAACGGCATCTGGTAGGTTTGTAATAACATATAATGTTCTTCTGGATTTAGCAGATAAGCATATTAAATCTGTTAAATATCCAACGATTATTACACCTATAAATCCGAATAGAACCTGTGGAAGATCATAATGATATGTAAATTTTGAACCAGCAACAAAACCTACAAATAGAACAATTACACAATCAGTGTAATACATTGTTTTGCTGATAGGGATTCTTAAATATTTACTCATGATTTTTTGGAATACATCCATTCCACCAGTAGAACCATTATTTCTTAACGCAATACCAACACCAACACCTGTAAGAACAACTCCACAAAGAAGTGCTGTGAATTTACCAATTGGCTCTTCAACAGGATTATTGTAGAAGAAGAATTCTGGATCACATGCTTTTTCAAAAATGAAGATAACTGTTGGTGATAATATAGTTGCATATATTGTTTTTAAGAAAAAGTTTTTTCCTAAGAATATTAGTCCACATAATAATGCAATTGAGTCGATGATGTATAAGAAAATTGAATTTGTAAACCAGCTTGCTGAAGTATTGATAAATGGAACGAATATGATAGAAAGACCCATTGTTCCACCAATAACTATATGTGCAGGCTCTAAGAAAAAGAAGAATCCAATATCAAGCAATATTACACCAATTGTAATATAGATATATTGTATAAATCTTTTTGAATTAAATTTCACAATATCCCTCCTATTTCTTGATGTTAGATAACATTGATTCTAAATCAGTCTTATCGAATATATAATTTTTCTTACAGAAATTACATAATACCTCAGCTTTACCATCAGTATTAATAATATCTTCAATTTCTTTTTTACCTAATGACATTATTCCTTTATAGAATCTATCTCTTGTACAAGGACAATAATAAGAAATATCATTCTTTTCAAGAATTTCATAATCATCAGCAAGCTCTTTAATAATATCCTCTGGAGTATATCCCTTAGAAATCATTTCTGAAATAGGCATAATAGAATTTAATTTATTTTCTATTTTAGTAATTATATCATCACTGCATCCTGGCATAAGCTGTAATATAAATCCACCAGCAGCAGAACAAGAATTATCTGGATTAACAAGTACTCCAACTCCAACTGATGATGGAGTTTGTTCTGATGATGCAAAATAATATGTGAAATCATCACCTATTTCACCTGTTTGTAGGTCAACAGTAGTTGAGAAAGGCTGTTTTAGATTTAAATCCTTTATTACATGTAAATAACCTTTACCAATAGCCTTACCTACTGCAAGGTGACCATTATTATATTGAAGGAATACCTCTGGATTTGATACAAATCCTCTAACTTGTCCATGACATGCTTCTACAACAGTTAAATCAATCATACCATCTGATTCAATTCTAAATGTCAAATGCTCATCTGCCTTATAATTTGTTGAAATCATTGCCGCAACTGTTAAAACTCTACCAAGTGCAGCACAAGAAGTAGGCCATAGTCCATGTGTTTTTCTTGCCTCTTCAACAAGGTTTGTAGATGATGCAGAATATATTCTTACCATTTTGTTATAAGCTAATGCTTTACAAACATAATCTTTCATGTTAACACCCAAAAACATTATATCATATATATGATATTTTATTGATAGTTTTTTTTGTCTATGATATAATCACATTAATTGGAGTAGTGGGGAAATGAGTATAAACGTATTCTTTCAAACATGTGGAATGATCAATATTTTAATCATTTTCTTTTCATTTATGTGTAAGAAAAAAATGATTACTAAAAATAACGTCATTTTTATTGAAATGATGATTTTTTCGTTTGTTGCACTTGAGGTTGATAATGTGCAAGCTTATTTTTTAAGAGTTTATGATGATATTCCAAGACTTTGGCTTGAGGAATTATGTAAGCTAAAGATGGCTATGTATGTAGTTGTTAATTATTTGATATTAAGATATATAAGCACAGATGTATTTAGAATTAAGCCTGTAAGAAGAACATTGATTAATACAATTGCGACAACATTACTCTTTGTTTCAATTGGTCTTGTTATGACATTACCAACAAAATTATTAAATCTAGGTAAATATAATTCATATGCATCAGGAGCTGCTGCATATGTTATGCATTTATCTATTGCTGGATTCTTAGTAATTGTATATATGTTTACATTTATTAAGGATAACAGCGCTACTAAAAAGAGAAAAAGAGTTATTAGATTTTGGGTATATATGTGGTCTGTCGCAAGCATAATAGAAATATTATGTAATCATGTATTTAGAGATCATAATAAATATCCATTACTTGGATTTACATCTGCATTATGTATACTAATTATATTTATTATCCTTGAAAATCCTGATTATTCACTTGATAAGGAAACTAGAACATTTAATCAATCAAAATGTATAGAATATACATTTGATCTTCATAGAAGAAAAAAAGAATATTATGTCCTACTTGTTATAACTGATGAATCAATTCCTCAATTTAGAAATTATTCATTTATGATTGAGACTCTTAGTGAATATGCTAAGGATATATCTCAGCTTCATAAGGGTAAGGTATTTAGAAGTGATGATAATAATTTCATAGTTGTATCAAGAAAACCAGAAAATGTTGATATTATTATCGAGATGCTAAATAACAAATATAATAAGGTTGATGTTGATTCTAAGGATATTAATTTCTTTCATAATTTAAAGTTCATCAAAATGATGAATCCATATGTTGCTGATGAAAGTACTAGTGCCATTGAAATAATTAAGGATGTTTCAGCAGATTTTGCATCTGATAACAATAGTGATACTGTTATGGAATTAGATGATTCTGTAATTGAGAAGATTAATAAGGATAAGAAGATGGAGCTAATTATTAATGAAGCTATTAGAAACGATAGTATATTAGTATATCTTCAACCTATTTATTCACTAGAGGAGAAAAAATTTGTTTCAGCTGAGGCTTTAACTAGATTATTAGATTCTGATGGTAAAATAATATATCCAGGTTCTTTTATTGAGGTATGTGAAAAGAATGGTTCTATATTTAAGCTTGGTACATTAGTATTTGAGCATGTATGTAGATTTATTAAGAAATATAAAATGGATGAATTAGGTCTTCATTATATCGAGGTTAACCTTTCTGCAATTCAATGTGAATATGATGGAATTGCAGACCTATATATCGATATTATGAAGAAATATGATGTAGATCCAAAATATATTAATCTAGAAATAACTGAAACAGGTAATGCGAATAGAAAAAGAATGATCGAGAATATGAATAAGCTAGTTGAATATGGAGTATCATTCTCACTTGATGATTTTGGTACAGGAAATTCAAATTTAAATTATATTGTTGATATGCCTGTTAATTTAGTAAAATTTGATAAGGAAATGGTTACATCATTCTTTGAGGATAAGAAGGCTAAATTTGTTATGTCATCAGCTATTACAATGATTAAGGATATGGATTTAAAAATTGTTCTTGAGGGTATTGAGGATAAGAGTCAAATAACATCTATTCAAAGAAGAAAGATCAACGTTGATTTTATTCAAGGATATTATTATTCAAAGCCTATATCTGAAGAAGAATTTGTTAATTTTATTGTTGAAAAAAATAAAGTAAAAAATGGATTTTTAAATTGATGCTTGACAAAATTCAATTTGAATAGTATAATAGGAGCACGTCATCAAGTTAGGGATTCGTCTCCAATAAGATGACTTTATTTTTAATCAAAGTGTTGACAATACAATCTAAAAGTTGTACTATACACTTGTTAGTATTATTACTAACCAATTGCAAAGATAGTTTAATAAAAGTAAACTTGAGTATAATTATGAAGAGATTAATTCATAATTATTAGTCCCTTCCAATAAATAAAAAAGAGTAAGAGACTAATATACTTGAGTTAGTCTCTTTTATTTTTCTATAATAGCCGTAAATAGAAATAGTAGTTATAATTAGATGAAAAAGCGAACTAATGATTGGTGAAAGATTAGTATTGATATTATAATGAACGCATCTATTAGGTTTTGATTGAAATTAGTAGGTCAAACGTATGTCTGCGTTAAGGACTAGAGTGGCTTTTAAAAAGCAATTAGAGTGGTACCACGCAAATAGCGTCTCTTTCATT
>AUXO013569492.1_pt1 | contig 13679 bp, 4 predicted proteins | sample 768731 | NCBI WGS metagenome assembly AUXO01 (sample SAMN02715735, study PRJNA202380) | gut metagenome | biome: sheep rumen | host: Ovis aries | place: New Zealand: Palmerston North
GCTTCACGTGCCCTGCGTTCTTCCTCGGCTTTCGCCTTTGCTTCAGCAGCCTTTTTGGCTTCGAGGGCAGCAGCGGCAGCCTCGGCAGCCTCATAATCGATTGCAACATACAATTCTTCATCCAGCGGAGAACCTTCATTCTGGAGCTGTTTTACTGGAATTCGTTTCAGGGGTGCATATTGGAACTTATTACAAGAAGCATCCTGTTCCATAGGTCCTTTTTTATCACAAAGAATCAACCCATTTTCACGCTGTCTTCTTCCGTACTGACAATAAGCGCATTTCGGCTCGATTTTTGGATTAAAATAATTTGTTCTTCGTCTGAATAAGCTGGCTAATCCCATTCGTATCACCTCACAAAAAAATTACATCTGTCTCATTATAACATATTTTCTCGTATTTGTCCAGAGTTTTTTTCAGAATATCCGGAAATCATTTTCTCGCTTTTTTTCTGGCGACCTTATCCGCATACATTTTGTCATCTGCTTCCTTAATCATGCGGTCAAGGTCAAAGTTGCTGGTAAGCGGTTCAGAAGAAAAGCCGATACTGGATTCCACCTGATAAGGCTTTCCGGAAAATTCATTGTACTGGCTGAGATAGTCGGCAAATCTCTGCCGGAATGATTCAAAATAACATTCCTCCTTTTGGGTGGCAATGATTCCGGCTGCCATAAATTCATCACCACCAAATCTTGCACAGATTTCCCCATGCAGGGCACAACTCTGCAAAGCCTTCCCGACCATGCTGATGGCATTATCTCCCTCTAAATGTCCATAGGTATCATTGATTTTTTTCAGTCCGTCAAGGTCAGCAGAAATCAAAATGACACTGACAGATTTTCCCATATTCTCCTGTAATTGTGTCTGGAAATTCCGATAGAATCCACGGCGGTTGAAAAGTCCTGTCATATGGTCATGAATATACAGTTTTTCAAGCTCATCATTGACACTGACAAGTCTGGTATTGATGGCTTTGATTTGCATTCTGCCGTGAAAGCTTCCAAGAGCCGCATCCAGAGCGGTCATAAGGGTATGCATCTTGATATACTCATCAAAATTGACATCCGGCTGTATGATATTGTACCCGAATACGAGGTCAAGGAAATGAATGGAACATATGACTAATGGGCGTTCTTTCTGAAATGCTTTTTCCAGATGGGGAGTCAGATTTTTTCTGTCCGTGGTGCAGGGAATTTCTTCTTTCCAGAAATACCGCTGGAAAATGATATTGACTTTTTCGCTGAAAGCCTTGTCACCCCGATGACCATTCCCGAAATCGGGTTCTCTGAAAGCATCGTCATTGAGTGCGACTGCCATGGTATCGAAATAAAATTTATTGAGCAGGATTTCCGGCAATTCTGAAATGCTTGACATATTAGAAATTTCAGCCAGTGCCGAACATAACATATTCTGACGATTTTTGTATTGTGTCAGCCTGTCAAGCAGTACCTGTACAGCATCATTGACTCCCTCGGCGGAAACTTCCTCACATCCGCAGGACTGCGAAAGGCGAATAAAAAAGGCAATTTCCGTCTTTTTTTGCCATGTTCCGCCGTGGGAAAGGGTTTCAATGGCTTTCATGAGCTGTTCCCCCATCAGGTCATAATCCTGATGACATGTTGTCAGATGGGGGATGTGATAGCCCGCCTGTAAAATGCCGTCAAATCCGGTGATAATGCAGTCTTGCGGAATTTTGTACCCCATTCTCTGGAGAAAGGAACTTGCCACAATTGCCATAATATCATTGGCGCAGACAATGGCATCCGGCAATTTTCGCTTTTCTATGACAAACCATTGATTCATAGCGGATACAGTTGGTCCTTCCCAAAAATCGCCATATGCGACATTATCCGGTGAAAATGGAATGTTTCCTTCTTCGAGTGCCCTCCGGTAAGCATCCACTCTTGCTTCTGAAAAGCTGTTGCCCTTCTGTCCGGCAATCATGAAAATTTCTTTTGCGCCATGCTTCCGGATGATGTGCTGACATAATTTTTCAAATGCGCCTGCATACGAGAACGTGAAACAATGACAGCCTTCCAGCTCCTTGTCAATGGAAATAATGGGAATGTGGTGCTCATGACATCGTTTTATGATGGTCTCCATGGAAACCAGATTTTGCAGAAAATGCGGGAAAACTATCAATGCAGAAAGCAGATGATAGGGAATCAGGTCGAAAACAGCCACCTCTCCGGAATCGTTGATATTATCCGGCGCAAATAAATCTGTACAGGTATTGAATATCATTAAACGGTAATTGTCACGGACGGCATGACGGTTCAGGGCTTCAATAAAATAAAGTCTGTCCTCTTCATGAATGGTAGAAAGACACATCCCAATGATTTTTATTTCCTCAGACATGAGAAATCACCTTCTTTTCTAGTTGTAAATTCAGTCTGAAACTATCTCTATTATAGCATATTCCATTTGATTTGTCACTAGTTTTTTCGAAATTTTTATATAAAATTAACAAAACGACTGTACAGGATAAATCTGTACAGTCGTTTTCATGTAAAGGAAAGTCAAATCAGCCGATATTGAAATAATCCTTGAGTGATTTATCCGTATCACCAGAACCAATGACAGCGGCATACATCAAAATATAGGCGGCATCTTCGGAATCAGGCACATCATTTCCGTTAATGTCAGCAGCAGCATTCTGACGGTCTGTGAAGCTGGTTTCTCCTGCACCAATCAAGGCAGCTTCTACGAGAATCATAGCAGCATCTTCTGCATTGATTTCGCCGTCTTCCTTGACATCACCGAGAACAATTTCCACCTCAATGGGAGTTGTTTCCGTTTCGGTTGTGGTAGCAGTGGTTTCAGTGGTTGCTATTGCCGTTGTAGTTATGGGGCTGGTGGTTGTGGTGGCATTTGTCGCAGTAGTAGTTGTTGTTGCTGTTGTTGTGATGGTGGTGGTTGTAGTTGTGAGAACAGTTTCAGGCGGAGCGGTTTCAAGCGCATCATTCGCCTTGACTTCTGCGGAGGTCACGCCGAGGATGGTAATTTCTGTAGAAACGTCTTCACCTTCCACGCTGACTGTAATTTCTGAAACTCCCTTTCCGGAGGGCTTCACAAGCAGGACTGCTTTTCCGTTTTCATCAAGGGTGGTTGACTGGGTGACGACATTTCCGGACGGGTCATTCACAATGAGTTTCTTTCCGGATGCAATGCTGGCTGGTCTTGCAGTGAAATCAATCTGTGTATACTCACCGATTCCAGCAATCACAACATTGCTGTCCGTATCAAGGCTTACCAGATTATCAGGAATTGTCACATCCATGGTAATGGGTTCAACAGCAATGGAGTTATAGCCCTCACAGCCTTCCGTGATGGAGGCGGTCAATGCGCCGAGGTCATACAGATTTCCGATTGACGGAGTGATAACAAAAGTATCTGTATAAGCATCGCCCTCATTATGCAGGAGCGGTTCAACAACGCACGTAACAGGCTTTTCATCTCCATAGATAGTCACAGTATCCGCATTGACGGTATCAATTTTCATGTACTTGCTGAAAACTGCAATTACAGAGCCGTCAATTGCCATGATGCTAACCAGTTCAGGCGCATTCATGCTGACAACAGAGAAATTGATTCCGGTCTGAATCGGGGGAACATCCATCCATTCACTATAGACAGTCTCATAACCTTCCATCTGGAACTTAACACGCCATTGACCTTCGGGAACATCCCAAGCATATGCACCGTCTGCATCCGTGAGCAAATTATTCTGCTGGTCATAGTCTTCCGCATTCCATTCGATTTCTTCGCCGGTGTCGGGGTCGAGGTAGTAAACCGTCATAGTCGCACCCTTGACACGGTTTCCAATGACAGCTTCGTAAACAATACCACTTGGGTCAATGCTGAACTTGATAAAGCCATTTTCAAGGTACTGCTTTATCAAAGAATCCAGCCCCTTTTCTGCGCCAATCAAAATCAGGTTTCCGAGAACAGGGAACGCAACGGCACAAATTGGTCCGCCTAATGGTGGGAACAATGCTGTTCCGACTGCAAGTCCGGCTTGTGCAAGAAGTTCATTTCCGCCACACGCCATAAATATTTGTGCTCCGCAAAGAGCAGTTGCACCAGCTCTCAGTCCCCATGCTGTGGAATCATTTGCAAGCCCTAACTGATACAAATTTGTTCCATATTTGAATGCACTTCCCCCGACTGCCAATACTGTGGTAGCATTCTTGAAGAAATTGCTTGCACTTTGAAGATTTGTTTTCAGCTTTCCAAGTTCTTGACTGCTCAAACTGGTAAGGGCTCTTTCAACAGCTTCCTTGTTTGTCCCTGTTCCAATGTTGTTTACCCATTTGGAAACAGTGTCAACAGCCGTTTTGGCAACGATAGAAGAACTCTTTGCTGTGGAGATGATAGAAGAAATCTTATTATTGACAGAAATATCACCAGTTTTGGGATTTTCAACAGTTTCAATCTGATGAACTACTTCACTGGGGAGCAAAGTAATCAAATCTTCTGGAACAGTCGGATTTGCGGGGTCTTTCTGGATTTCAGTTATCAAACGAAGTACTTCACGAACGGAATCAGCGTTTCCTCCGCCTTCGCCCCCGTTACCGCTGTCTCCGCCTGTAACAACAATGTAAGTTGTGTGAATATTTCCGTCGTCATCCTGTACTTTTACAGGGGACTGTATCAGCATATCAGAATGTTTTTCAATAATTTCTTCTGCTGTTAAGAGCTGTCCGTCAATGAAAACTTCGTCATGAACACCAACATAGTTAATGGTGTCGAGGTCGTTTTCAGGATTGCTTCCATCCGAAATATGGGTATTTGCTACAAGGATATTTTCAGTCTGATAAAGCACTTCATTTGTTGAATTATCCACAAAATCCTGATTAACGACATTATTTTCCAGTTCCGAAATATTAGTAACGCCGTCTACAGCAGAACCATAAATTTCTGTCAAGGTATCCTTATCGGCGGAAATCATATCACCGGTTGTCATATCAATAACGGTTGGTGTTTTTTCCTTGATAGCAATATTCAATTCTCCAGCAACATATTTGTGATTGTTGGGGTCAAAATAACCATATGCTTCCCAGCACTTTTTGAGCGGATTCCAATGTGCTTCAAGGGTCTTCACGTCTGTTCCCTTGGTGCTTGTGACAATCACTCTTTCCGCATGGTCGGCATTATCCATCTGAATTTCAAATCCCACCGGATAAGCCGGATTGATAGAAATGACAGGCTTTGCGCTCTCTGTGAAAATGTTGGTAATGTCATATTCAGAATCCGTATGATTATTCAAGCTCATGAAGACTTTGGTCACAATGGGCTTTGTGGCAGAATAAACCACAGGGAAAGTATCAGTCTTATTTTCTCCGCATTCTGCATAAATCTGGTAAGATTCGCCATCTTCAATTGCAGGAAGCACCAGACTTGCAGTATATTTTCCGGTATACTTATTTGCGGTAACAGTTTCAACCAGACTGTCATTTGCATAAAGGGAAACTTCCTGACCCTTTTCCGCAACGCCGGAAACCTTTACTGTCGTACTGCCTGTATAAGCAGGGGTATTCAGGTAAATTGCAGGGGATTCAATCTGAAGTGAACCAATAGATTCCGTCCATGAAGCCTTATTGAAATTGAAAGAAAGTTCTGCTTCCACATCAAATGTCGCAATTTCAGTCGCTCTTGCAGAAAAACGGATTGTTCCGGACGGCTGATTCAAGGAAATGCTTGTCACATTTCCGTAGTCGGTGGATACTTCGGAAGTATCATTCAGTCCGGTGACACTGCCTGTGACAATTTCCATACCGGAAGGAAGGTTCAAATCGAGTTCGATATTGGTTGCTTTTTTCGCTACGCTGTCACTGAGCTTGTAATTGAGGGTGAAATTGATAATCCCGTCTGAACCAACGATGTTATTATTGGCAAAGAAATTGACATTTCTTCTGTCCAGCATGAAGAAACGGGTATCATACAGAGAATTACAGCCCCTAAAATCTGTCGTTGTGAATGTAAATTCGGGTACTTCAGAATTGATTTCTTCCAAGGCGGAACAATTATAGAATGTATAGCCCTTGAAAATTTCCACCTGATTGGAGAGATTGACCTTTTTCAGGGAACTACAGCCGTAAAATGCATAACTGCGGATTTCTCTCACACTGTCGGGAATGGTAATTTCTTCCAGATTTTTGAAATCACTGAAAGCGGATTCATCAATCAATTCCACTGTAGAGGGGAGTTCAATCGAAACAAGGCGGTTTTCGAGTCCGGTAATGATGCCATTTTTCATGGTTTTCAGTCCGTCCGTGATAACCAGTGTGATGGGTTCGCCGTCACCAATGGAGAAACCATATTTCACAAAGTCCATACCAGCCACATTTCCGGCAAGGGTGATTTTCGTCAGACCGGAACAGTCATCAAATGAATTTGAATAATACTGCAATAAGCTGTCTGGCAGATTGATTTCCCTGAGAGAGGTGCATTTCTGGAATGCATATTCCTTGATATATTCCAGCTTAGAGGGGAGGAGAACCTCTGCGAGAGAATGACAATCATAAAATGCATAGTCCTCAATGGCTGTGACACTTTCAGGAATGACAATATTTTCCAGTTTGTTGCAGTATGCAAAGCAACGGTCGTGAATGGTCGTAACGCCCTCCGGAATTTCAACCGACTGCAATTGATAGCAATAACGGAATGCCTTTGAACCGATTTCGGTTACACTTTCCGGAATGGTGATATTTTTCAGGATTTCACAGCCTTCGAATGCATTGTCGCCGATGGTTTTCAAGGTAGAGGGAAGTTCAATTTCTCCAATGCATTCTTTCGGGAAAAGTTCCATCATGTCAGCAGTGACAGTTTTTGAACCTTCTGCAATGGTGATTTTGAGCTGTTTGTCCCCAACTGTATATTTGCCAATAATGGCATAATTACTGTCAGAGGATAACGCATCTGAAACGGTGATATGTGTCAGATTTTCACAGTCATTGACAATATTAGAGCCAATTGTTGTGACACTTGCCGGAATGGTCAGTTCAGAAATGGCAGTTCTTCCGAAAGCCTCCGCACCGATGGAAGTTTGATTTTCAGAGAGTTTCACGCTTTCCAATGCGGTACAATCACAGCATACATAATTCCCCACGAAAGTGACCGTATCCGGAATCGAAAGAGAAGTCAATGCAGAATCCTGATAAAATGCACTCTGTCCAATGCTTTCCAGTCCGTCATGAAGTGTGACCTTTGCCAAATCTCCGCATTCCCTGAATGCACTCTTTCCGATTTCCTTAACGGAAGCCGGAACTTCAACAGCTTTCAATGCGGAACGATGAAACGCATAATCTCCGATACTCTCTACAGTATCCGGAATGATGACAGCGGTCAGAGCCGAACAATCTTTGAATGCATTCTGCTCAATCTTTTCCAGTTTTTCAGGCAGGGTGATTTCATCCAGTACAGAGAAGGATTCAAAAGCACTGTCTCCAATGGTTGTGACACTTTCCGGAATTTCAATTGCTGAAAGTGATTCGCTCATTCCGTTTGTCATGATATTGGTCACACTCTTTGCGCCGTCCGCAACAATGAGCTTGAAAGTGGCGGATTCTGTATCAATTTTAGAGAATGCTGAATTATCCACAGAAATCAGATTGTCAGAAAGGGTAACTGTCTCAATCGGATTGTCTGCAAATGCATAACTTCCAATTTTTTGTGTTGATGCAGGAATCACGATATTTGTCAGATTATCGCCGTCAAAAGCAGACTCTCCAATGGAAACAAGGTTTTCCGGAAGCTTTACACTTGCCAGTCTGGTGCAGTTGCGGAAGGTATTATTTTTGATTTCGGTGACACCGTCCGGAATTTCGACTGATTTCAGGAAAGTACAGCCGGAAAAGGCAGACGCTCCAATGATTGTGACACTGTCCGGAATGGTAATAGATGCCAGCCCTGTTTGACCTTTCAAAGCTCCTTCTGCGATAGCAGTTGTACCGTCTTCAATGACAATCTTGGTATTGTCGAGCATATCGCCTTTGTAGCCGTAGAATATTTTTCCGACATAGACAGGACCTTCTTCAATGTCCGTGTCCGGTTGCCATGCGCAGAAATCGAAACTATCTTCGACAATGGATGTCACAGAATCCGGAATGACAACATTTGTCAGCTTGCTACACCCGTAAAATACCTGAGAATCAATCGTTGTGACACCATCCGGAATGATAACTTCCTTTAAGCCGGTGCAATTCTTGAATGCAGAATCATTGATAATTCTCAATGTAGAAGGGAGCTGAACATTGACAATATTTTTCATTTCGGCGAATGCTTCCACACCAATCAGCCTTGTGCCTTCTTTGATGATAACATCTGCATTCTGCGGAACAGTTCCTTTGTAGGTGATAGCCATGTCATCCATATAAACAACGCCGTTCGCCTGTGCATCCATCCATGCAGTTTCAGCAAAGGCATCTCCGCCCATGAGGGTAATTCCTTCACTGTCGAGGTTGATATTTTCCAGAGCAGTACAGCCCTTGAAAGCCTCTCTTCTGATAATGCTGACATTTTTAACAGTTAAATCTGTGAGAGTTGTGCATTGATAGAATGCATGATAAGGCAGTTTGTTTGCCTGTGTGACTGTAACAGAAGTCAGGGCAGGAGGGTAGCTGTAACACAAAGTTTTCAGTGTAAAATCAGGGCTGTAGCTTCTTGTAATGGAATCAACGGATTCTACGCTTGAACCAATGAAAGGCAATGTCAATGTTGTTAAGGATGTGCACGAACGCAACAAGCCTGTCCCTATTTCCTGAACGCTGTCCGGAATGGTTAATTCTGTCAAAGAGGAACAGCCTTGCAGTGCATAATTGCCTAATTTTTGCAGTCCGTCCGGCAGTGTGATTGCAGTCAGACCGGAACAGCCATAAAATGCTTGTTCTCCGATTTCCGTTACCGATGCCGGAATAATCATTTCTGTCAGTCCCGAACAGCCATAAAAAGCCGTGTTGCTGATGGATGTTACCGTCTTAGGAATGGTAAAACTTGTTACAGCACTGCACCCCTTGAAAGCACTTTCCCCGATGCTGGTAATGGTATTCGGGAGGATGATGTTTTCAATGGTGCTCATTTCCTCGAAAGCAGTTGCAGGAATTTTTGAACCGCCTGTGATTTCAATGGTTTTGAGGGTTTCAGGCAAGCTGTAAAAAATATTTTTGATGGTGCTGTCATTATTGGTCTCTTCATCTTCTGCGTTTTGCAAATTCAGACCAGCAAAGGGAAGTGTGACCTTTGTCAATGCAGAACAGCCGTTCAGCATACTAGAGCCGATTTTGACAACGTTTTTCGGAACGGTAAATTCTGTCAGTCCGGTGCAGTTCTGGAATGCATAACCCCCGATATTCTCCAGACTTTCAGGCAACGTGATTTGGGTCAGATTAGCACAGCCCTTGAAAGCATATGAACCAATTTCTGTAATGGTATCGGGGAGAATGATTTCTTTCAGATTCTTGCAGTTTGAATAAGCATTATCCGGAATTTTCCATCCGCCCAATATGGTAACTTTCTCGATATTGGCATAAGAATTATACAGCCAATTCATGGAATTGCCTTCTTCATCCGAAGAAAAGGGCAGTTGTACATTTGTTAATCCGGTGCAGTTTTCAAAGGCATATTTTCCGAGCGTTTCCACACTTGCCGGAACAAGCATTTCCGTCAGACCGGAACAGCCAGAAAATGCATATTCTCCAATTGATTCCAAGGTCTCCGGAAATGATACCTCTGTCAATGCAGTACACTTTTCAAAAGCATAATCGCCAATACTTTTCAGACTGACAGGCATATTGACGGAAGTCATCAGGTTGCGCCCTTGAAATGCGTTTGCACCAATGGAAGTAATAGAATCAGCAAGAACAACTTTTTCCAGATTTTTGATATACCAGAACCCATTTTCAACAATGATTGTTCCTCCTGTGATTTCCACGGTGGTCAATGTAGCAGGGACGTAATTCGTCCACATATCGCTTTCACCGAAAATGCGGTAAATCGGCAGGGCGTTTTCTGTATCGTCTGTTCCGGCGAAAGGCAATATCAAACGGGTCAGCGCAGAACAGCCACTAAAAACAGCGGTATTGATGGAAGAAATTCCGTTCATGACCTGAATGGTTTCTACTTCCTTGATGTAGTTTTTGAATTCGTCGCTCCGATAGGTCATGCTCATGACTTTTCCTGTACCGCTGATAACCAATATATGGGAATCAAGGTCATATGTCCATTGTGCATCTTCACCGCAGGAATCTGTCACGGTATTTTCACCAAGCAATTTCGAAAGGTCGGTCATGCCCTCCGGAATGGTCTGAGCCGGTGCAGTGGGTTCAGGCTCTTCTGTTGCTTCTTCGGTTTCGGGAGCTGTTTCAGCCTCTTCAGTTTCGGCGGAATCTTCTGCTTCCATCAAAACGTCCCACACGGGAGAACCAGAAACGATTGTTTCAAAATCCGGTTCTGTTTCCGGCTGATTGTCGTTTTCACCATCATCCAGAATGTCAAGTGCATTTGCAGGAAGGGCGGAAAATACCGAATTTCCCAGCATCAGCACAGACATTACCATAGACAGAATACGTTTATAATTCATCATATCACATCCCTGAAAAAATTATGATTCATGCTTTTCACATATTTTTCACAAATCACACTCAAAATTATAACACGCTTTTTGAATATTGTCAACCAAAAACGAAACAAAAGTATTCAGGAATATCAGTATTGATTTTGTGGGATATGACAAATCAAAAACCGCACATCCTTTAAGGATGTGCGGTATCTGGGTAATGGATTACATCAGAGAACGATACAATTCCGCCAGTTCCTCTACAGAAGTTTCCTTTGGGTTTCCGGGTCTGCAAGCATCATCATAGGCAGACTGCGCAAGGAAAGGAATGTCTTCAGGCTTGACAATTTCTTTCAGGTCTTTCGGAATTCCCACATCTTCGGAAAGCTGACGAACAGCATCAATGGCGGCTTTGCGGTATTCCTCAACGGTCATATTTTCCGTATTCTTGACACCCATTGCAGCAGCAATATATTTGTATTTGTCACCGGTTGCCTCTGCATTGTAAGCCATGACGGTAGGTAAAATAATCGCATTGGCAACACCATGAGGTGTGTCATACAGTGCGCCGAGGGGATGCGCCATAGAATGCACAATGCCCAAGCCAACATTGGAAAAGCCCATTCCGGCAATATACTGACCAAGTGCCATTCCTTCACGTCCTTCCGGCTCGTTTCTGACAGCACTCCGCAAGGACTTTGCAATAATTTCAATGGCTTTCAGATGAAACATATCCGTCATTTCCCAAGCAGCCTTTGTGGTGAAACCCTCAATTGCATGAGTGAGCGCATCCATACCAGTGGCGGCGGTTAAGCTCTTCGGCATGGTGCTCATCATTTCGGGGTCGATAAATGCCACAACGGGAATGTCATGCACATCTACACAAACCATTTTGCGGTTTTTCTCTTCGTCAGTGATAACATAATTGATGGTGACTTCTGCGGCTGTTCCTGCCGTGGTGGGGACTGCCAGAATCGGAATACTGGGCTTTTTGGTTGGTGCAACGCCTTCCAGACTGCGGACATCTGCAAATTCCGGATTCGCTACAATAATGCCGATTGCCTTCGCCGTGTCCATGGATGAACCGCCACCAACTGCAATAATGTAATCTGCGCCCGATGCCTTGTAAGCTGCAACACCGCTCTGTACGTTTTCAATCGTGGGATTCGGCTTGATTTCAGAATAAATTTCATAGGGCATGTCATTTTTTTCCAGCAGGGCAGTGACTTTCGAGGTGACACCATACTTCAATAAATCAGGGTCAGAACAAAGAAACGCTTTCTTAAAGCCACGACCGCTGATTTCCCCGACAATCTCCTTAACAGCTCCTGCACCATGATAGGAAATGCCATTTAATACAATTCTCTGTGCCATATTTCAAATCCTCCATAAGATAATTTCATTCCGTTTACAGTTCGTTTTCGTCGCTGTGAACTATGTACAGTATACCATTTTAAGGATAATTTGTCAATAGCTTTTTACCAATTTTCACAAAAACAGACAAAAAAAATCAGACACCGGAGAACTCCGGCATCTGATACAATTTCTAATGGAAAGGGTCATTGTCCTTGTCGTTCCACCAATGTTTTTTCCAGCTCTTGCCATGATTCTGACCTTTTCGGGATTTTGTGCCGATTCTTCGGAAAAACAGTCTTGCACTGCCTGTCAAATCCCCCCAGAAAAACAACAGGAAATTCAGGAATGACACCAATACAGCGATTCTCTCCGACCATCCCGAAAATATCATGGAGACTATCATCAGTATGACATCCAGCCACGCTAAAAATTTCATCTTGACAGGAATGATGAAAAATAACAGTACTTCAAAGTTCGGGTACAGCATTGCAAATGCCAAGAATAACGACATATTCAAATAGGAGTTCGTTGCATATCCGGTAATCAGTCCGGCAATAATTGTGCCTATCATTCCAGTCAGATAATACACATTAAAGCGGAAACTGCCCCACTGCTGTTCTAATGCCGAACCAATCAGCCAGTAAAAATATAACGCAAAAATAATGAATATCGGGGAAGAGTCCGGCGGGTCAAATACAAATGTCAGGATTCGCCATACCTGCCCTTGTAAAATCAATCCTTTGTCAAAGTAAATCAGGGAACTGAGGTTGAATGTATATTCCGGATTTGTGAAAAAGTTAATCAGGTATACCAACGCCATCCCAAACACAATGATTGTCATTAGGTTGGGAATCGCAAATTTCCCGAATTTTCGTTCTAATTTGTTCAATAGCTTTCGCAACGTCTGAACAGCTCCTTTCATGTGTGATATTTACAGTATACCCCAAAAGATGGATTTTGTCAAGTCGAAACAAAAATTCTGTTTTCGTCATATTGCACAATTATTTTACAAAAATTCCGGCAAGAAATTAGCTTTTCTTTTATTGTATTTTTATGATTTTTCCTGTATAATAATAAGTGAGGCGATTTTTTTGGAAAATGGAGAGATACAAATGAAAAAACATCATGCAATTAAAAAGTTAATCACCATCTTATTGACAGGAACATTGACAGCATTTTTCTGTACTGCCATTCCGGTATGTGCTGACTCTGCTCCACCAGATGCCATTGGTTCTGTGACAATCGACAGTACTACTACTTTCTATTATGACACGAAAACTTCCGGCGGTATGAATGCCATGTGGAATGATGCTGTCAAGGCGGAAACCCCTGCCACTGTCAAACTTTACTCGGACTGGACTTCCAAAACCGGAACAAGGCTTATTTCTGACGGAGAGGGTACTATTTTTGATGGGGTCATTCTCGTGCCCAATGGTCATGAAATTACTATTGACCTGAATGGGCACAAAATCGACCGTACTCTTGTAACCGGAATTTCCAACGGGGAAGTGTTATATATCCAGACAGGCGGAACTCTCAACCTGACGGATACAAATGCATCATCCGGACATTCCGGAAGCATTACAGGCGGTAATAATCTCGACGGTGCAGGCGGTATTCAGATTGAAGACGGCGGAACACTCAACATGTGGGGCGGAAATATCAGCGGAAATGTCTCCATGAGCAGTGGGGGCGGTGTCCTCATGAGCGGTGCATCCAGTAAACTGTGTATGACAGGCGGAACAATTTCCGGAAATACTGCTAATCA
>AUXO017311433.1_pt1 | contig 13676 bp, 10 predicted proteins | sample 768731 | NCBI WGS metagenome assembly AUXO01 (sample SAMN02715735, study PRJNA202380) | gut metagenome | biome: sheep rumen | host: Ovis aries | place: New Zealand: Palmerston North
CCGGTATATAGTTTCAGGGCATAGTGGACAACAGTGAGAAGTCCGAAGGCAAAGAGTACTGCTCCAATGATATCTTTTGAGGCGAGATATCCAAAGCCTGCAATGCCGATACAGATACCGGCAAGAAATGATGAACGAAGAATCTGATTGATTGTCATAAATGTGTTATGTATTTTTTTTCAAAATTGGTTGCAAATATACGAAAAAAGACTGTAACAAACGAGTAATTTTCGAAGATTAACGCAGAATGACCGTAAATATAAAAAAAGACTTAAAACATTTGGTTGGGAAAGTAATTTTTTGTACCTTTGTAGGCTGAATGCGAAATGTTAAAAACGCGTCAGCGAGGCTTTAAAGCGTCTCTACGACGATTTTCGCCATAAAAAAGGAAGTTAGACATAAAAAAATAGTAAAAACAAGAAATGGATCAGACAATTGACAACGACAGAATCCTTAAGATTAACATCGAGGAAGAGATGAAATCGTCGTACATCGACTACTCGATGTCGGTGATTGTTGCACGTGCACTTCCCGATGTGCGCGACGGATTCAAGCCCGTACATCGCCGTATCCTCTTCGGAATGATGGGTATCGGCAACACAAGCGACAAACCCTACAAGAAATGCGCACGCGTGGTGGGTGAGGTGCTCGGAAAGTACCATCCCCACGGCGACAGTTCCGTGTATGGAGCTCTTGTGCGTATGGCACAGGACTGGAATATGCGCTATACGCTGGTTGACGGCCAGGGAAACTTCGGAAGCGTCGATGGCGACTCTCCGGCAGCCATGCGATACACCGAGTGCCGTCTGTCGAGGATGGGCGAGCACATCATGGACGATCTTGAGAAGGATACTGTTGACATGGCAAAGAACTTCGACGACTCGCTCGACGAGCCGACGGTGATGCCTACGAAGATACCCAACCTGCTTGTAAATGGTGGCAATGGTATAGCCGTGGGTATGGCAACGAATATCCCGACACATAACCTCGGCGAAGTTATCGACGGATGCTGCGCCTATATTGACAACCCCGACATTGATACCGACGGGCTGATGCAGTATATCAAGGCTCCCGACTTCCCTACGGGTGCATATATATATGGTATTCAGGGCGTGCGCGATGCCTATGAGACAGGGCGCGGTCGTATCGTGATGCGTGCCAAGGCCGAGATAGAGAGCGGCGAGACCCACGACAAGATTGTTGTCACAGAGATTCCTTACGGTGTGAACAAGGCCGATTTGGTGAAGTATATCGCCGACCTTGCGGTAGAACACCGTATCGAGGGCGTGGCAAACGTCAACGACGAGTCGGGTCGCCAAGGTATGCGTATTGTGGTTGACTGCAAGCGCGATGCAAATGCCAACGTTCTGCTTAACAAACTGTTTAAGCTGACGGCACTGCAGAGCTCGTTCTCCGTGAATTGCATTGCGCTGGTTCACGGCCGTCCGAAACTGCTGAGCCTGAAGGAATGCGTGCGTCATTTCGTGGACCATCGTCATGACGTAACCATCCGCCGCACAAAATACGACCTGAAGAAAGCCCAGGAGCGTGCACATATCCTTGAAGGACTGATTATTGCTGTGAACAATATCGACGAGGTGGTGCATATCATCCGCAACTCGAAGACTCCCACCGATGCTCAGCGAAACCTGGAGCAGCGTTTTGAACTCGACGAACTGCAGTCGAAGGCAATCGTGGATATGCGTCTGTCGCAGCTCACCGGACTTCGTGTTGACCAGCTGCATCAGGAGTACGACGACCTACAGAAGCTGATAGCCGATCTGCAGGAAATTCTCGACAATCCTGAGCGTTGCCGTGAGGTGATGAAGCAGGAACTGCAGGAGGTGAAGGAGAAATATGGCGACGAGCGCCGCACGGAGATAAAGTATTCAAGCGAGGAGTTCAATCCCGAGGACTTCTATCCCAACGACCCGGTAGTCATTACCATTTCGCACATGGGATATATCAAGCGCACGCCGTTGGCAGAGTTCCGTGAGCAGAGCCGTGGCGGAGTGGGAGCAAAGGCAGCCCGCCACCGCGACAACGACTTCACCGAATATATTTATCCTGCCACGATGCACAACACGCTGCTGTTCTTCACACAGAAGGGCCGCTGCTACTGGCAGAAGTGCTACGAAATACCCGAGGGCGACAAGAGCTCGAAGGGCCGCGCCATCCAGAATCTGCTCAATATCGAGCCCGACGATGCCATAAACGCGGTACTGCGCATCAAGAACTTCGACGACAAGGAATTCCTCAATTCACACAATGTGGTATTCGCGACGAAGAACGGCGTCATCAAGAAGACATGTCTTGAGGCGTTCAGCCGTCCGCGTGCCAACGGTGTCATTGCCATCAATATCCTTGAAGGCGACAGAGTGGTAGGCGTGCGTTTGACCAACGGACACAACGAACTGCTTCTTGCCAACCGCAACGGCCGGGCAATCCGCTTCAACGAGCAGGAGGTGCGCACCATGGGACGCGTCTCGACAGGTGTGCGCGGCATGACTCTCGACGGAGGCGACGACGAGGTGGTAGGCATGGTATGCGTCAACGACCCGTCGAAAGAGACCATCATGGTCGTCAGCGAGAACGGCTACGGCAAGCGCTCAGAGGTGGAAGATTACCGCAAAACATCGCGCGGAGTGAAGGGTGTGAAGACACTCTCCATCACCGAGAAGACCGGACGACTCGTGGCAATTAAGGTGGTGACCGACGAGAACGACCTCATGATTATCAACAAGAGCGGTGTGCTCATCCGCCTGAAAGTGGCCGAGGTGAGAGTTATGGGACGTGCCACGCAGGGCGTGCGCCTCATCAATCTTGCAAAGAAGAACGACTCGATTGCCAGTGTATGCAAGGTAATGGCATCAGAGGAAGAGGAAAAACTCGAAGATACCGCCGATGGAAGTACTCCTTCGGCCCTGACTGACGGTATCGGTGCACCGACGGTTCAGACGGAGACAGAGCAATTCACAGAGAATAATGATAACACCAATAATTAATTAAAAACAAGATTATGAAGAAATTGATGATTTCGGCCGTGATGGTAGCTATTGCTACTGCTGGCTTTGCACAGGATGCCCTGAAGCAGGCAAAGAGCCTGGTTGAGGAAGGCAAGTTAAACGAGGCTGCCGAGGCCGCCAAACCTGCATTTACTACAGGTGAGACTGCCGACCGCGCTGCTGCCTACAACGAGTTCAGCAAGATGTGCTGGGATTATTACGTGAAGAACCAGGGCATCAAGACAGAGAACGAAGTGAAGAAGACCGACACTCCATACGACCAGGACGGCATGAACCGTGCTGTTTCAATGTCATACGAGGCTGCATTGGAGTGCGACAAGATTGAGTCGCAGCCCAACGAAAAAGGAAAGGTGAAAATCAAATTCCGTGGCGACAACGCCAAGCAGTGGATGGCAGCACGCGTGAACCTGATTAACTCGGGACAGTACTGGTACAACCACAAGAACATGGAGCAGGCAGTGAAAGACTGGAAGCACTATGTTGACGGTGCCGACCAATCGCTCTTCACTGGCATGGATATGACACAGGACCCATATAAGAGCGAGATATGCTACTATATCGGACTGGCTTCCTACAACATGAAAAACTACGACGAAGCCAAGAAGTATGCCAAGTTGGCTGCCCAGGACCCGAAGAAGGTTGACGATGCCAACGAGATTATACTCTTCGCTACGAAGGATGCCTGCAAGACCAAGGAAGACTCCGTACAATATCTGGCAGTAATCAAGGACCTGCACAAGCAGAAGCCAACCGAGCAGCGCTACTTCAATCTTCTGCTCGACTACTACAGCAAGCCCGGCCGCCAGGCTGAGATGAAGACATGGGCCGAGGAAGAAGTTGCTGCCGATCCCACAAACAAGATGGCTTGGGCTATCAAGGGCGAGGTTGACATGAACAACCAGCAGTGGGACGATGCTATTGCATCGTTCAGAAAAGCTGCCGAAATCGATCCCACTTTCGTTCAGGTAATCTTCAATGCCGGTGTATGCTTCAACTCAAAGGCCATCGACCTGCAGGACAAACTCACCGACAAGTCGGGAAAAATCTCCAGCGAGAACCTTGCCAAGGTGAAAGAGGTGCTTGCAGAAGCCAGAAAAGACCTGGAGAAGGCACGCGAGCTTGACCCCAACCGCGAGAAGGTGAACTGGGCATATCCTCTCTACCGTATCTACTACAACCTCGGCGACAAGCAGAAGGCTGCCGAGATGGAGGCTCTCTTAGGCTCTAACTAATAAAGGGTAACTCTTAAAAAATGAGCCCGGTGAAAGTGCCGGGCTCGTTCTTTCAACATAAACAATGACAAGGCAGCTCTACATATTTATTATATTAATGTTTTCTTACACTGGTGTGTATGCCCAGAAGAAACAGATGGATCAGGTGCGCTCAATCATCAAGAGTGGCAAGAATTTAGACAAGGCAGAGAAAACGATGAGCGAACTGATGAAGAACTCTGCCAACAAGGATAACAAAAAGATGTACATGCTGTGGTATCAGACTGTGCAGGCTCAGTATGATGCTGCCAACGAGAAACTTTACCTTAACCAGAAACAAGACACAGCGCAGTTCTTCAAAATGACGCTGCGCATGTTTAATATCCTTGAAGCGCTCGACAGCGTAGATATGAAACCAGACAAGAAAGGGCGTGTTGCTCCAGAGTACCGCAGGAAGAATGCAGAGATACTCGACACATACCGCCGCAACCTGCTATCGGCTGGAATCTATTTTGTAAGGCACGCCGACTACAACAATGCCATGACATATTTGAACGCATATATAGACTGCACTCGACAGCCGATATTCACAGGCTACGACTACCTGATGAATGACGGGAATCTTCCGCAAGCGGCATATTGGTATGGCTACAGTGCCATAGAGCTAAAGCAGTGGGAGAAGGTGCTCGAATACAAAGACCTTGCATTTAAGGATGCCGCAACGACAAGATTCACGCAGAAGTATGTAGCTGAGGCTTATTCTGCACTCAATGATGAAGAAAATTATCTTGCAACGCTGCTTGACGGTTTCAGGATGTTTCCCGACGACTCGTATTTCTTCACAAGGATAATCGACCTGTATGTTACGAGGCAAAAACCGCAACTTGCCCTCGAAATAGCCGACGAAGCTCTTAAGACCAATGGTGACAACACATTGTTCCTCTATGCAAAAAGCAACCAACTGCTTATGCTCGGAAGATACGACGAGGCAGTGGAAGTGTGCCGGAAGATAATCGCCATAGATGAAAATATGGCAGAGGCATATTATAATGAAGGAACAGCATACCTGAACAAAATACTTGAGTTGGACAAACAGCCGAGCACGCGTAAACTGCGTAAGCAGATGGCTGAAATATACCGTATGGCACTGCCAGTCATGGAGAAATACCGACAATTGAAACCACAGGAAAGCCGTAAGTGGGCACCGGCACTGTATCGAATATATCTCAACTTGAATATGGGAAAACAATTCGAGGAGATAGACAGAATCTTAAAAAAATAAAAAAACGCGCCTCTTTGGTGCGTTTTTTGTTTTTTTATGCTTACCTTTGGTGATTAATAGAGAAACTATAAATACATATATTAATATCTTAAGAATTATGGCTAACAACGAACAGCTAATCGCCCAGTGCGAAGAAAGGGCAAAACAGTGGCTTACTCCGGCCTTTGACGAGGAGACAAGAAAGGAAGTACAAGCAATGCTCGACAACGAGGATAAGACACCACTCGTTGACGCATTCTACCAGAACCTTGAGTTCGGAACCGGAGGTCTGCGTGGCATCATGGGCGCGGGAACAAACCGTATGAACAAGTATATCGTGGGAATGGCTACTCAGGGATTTGCAAACTACATTCTGAAGGCATTCCCCGGCAAGCAGTGCTCTGTAGTGGTGGGTCACGACTGCCGTAACAACGGGCGTATGTTCGCAGAGACTGTGGCAGACATTTTCTCGGCCAATGGCATTAAGGTGTATCTCTTCGAGAGTCTGCGACCAACACCTGAAATCTCGTTTGCCATCCGCCAACTCGGTGCTCAGGCCGGTGTAAATGTTACGGCAAGCCACAACCCACGCGAGTATAACGGATACAAGGCTTACTGGGACGACGGCGCTCAGGTGCTCTCGCCGCACGATACAGGTATCATCGACGAGGTGAACAAAGTAACCATCGATCAGGTGAAGTTTGAGGGAAACAAGGAAATGATTGAGATTATCGGAGGCGAGATGGACTGGGACTACATCCAGGCTGTTCATGAGGCACTTATCGACCAGGATGTCATCCTTCGACAGAAAGACCTCAACATCGTTTATTCTCCAATGCATGGAACAGGACGTCATATTGTGCCTATGGCTCTGCGTTCATGGGGATTCCAGAATATACATGTCGTTCCCGAGCAGATGGTTATCGACGGAAACTTCCCGACAGTGGTTTCGCCAAACCCTGAGAATGCTGAGGCCATGACTCTCGGCATGAAGCTCGGTACCCGGTTGAATGCCGACCTCGTAATTGCCAGCGACCCAGATGCCGACCGCCTCGCCATCGTGGTACGCAATCCGAAAGGCGAGTGGGAGATAATCAACGGCAACCAGACCGCAATGATGTTCTCATGGTATATCATTACTAATAAGAAAAAGCTCGGTCAGCTCAAAGGCAATGAGTTCATGGTGAAGACCATCGTAACCAGTGAGGTGATTGCCCAGATAGCAAAGAAGAACGGCATTGAGCTGTTCGACGAATACACCGGATTCAAGTGGATTGCATATCGCATACGCGAGAACGAAGGTAAGAAGAAATACATCGGCGGCGGCGAGGAGAGCTTTGGATTCCTGCCATTCGACAAGGTGCGCGACAAGGATGCTCCTGCTTCTATTTGTCTCATCTGCGAGATTGCTGCATGGGCAAAGGACCAGGGAAAGACCCTCTACGACCTGCTTATGGACATCTACGTGGAGTACGGATTCTCAAAGGAGGTTACTATCAATGTTGTGAAGCCGGGTAAGAGCGGTGCCGACGAAATCAAGCAGATGATGGAGAACTTCCGCAACAATCCGCCCACAGAGCTTGGTGGCTCAAAGATTTGTCTGTGGAAAGACTACAAGACACTTGAGCAGAAGACTGCCGACGGCAAGACGTCGAAGATAGACATGCCCACCACGAGCAATGTGCTGCAGTGGTTCTGTGAAGACGGAACGAAGGTGAGTGTGCGTCCGTCGGGAACCGAGCCGAAGATTAAATTCTACACCGAGGTGAAAGACTCGTCGATGGAATGTGCAAAATGCTATGAGCGTTGCACCAAGAATGCCATCGAGAAGATTGAGGCAATCAAGAAAAGCCTGAATCTCTAACGACTGATAAGGTCTTTCACGACCTCACTTCCAACAACTATTCCGCAGGCTGCCGGAACAAAGGCATTGCTCGACGGAATAGTTGTTTTTATTGCTGGTATCTCTTCGCTATATACCACCTTCAGGCGGTCAACACCCATGCTGCGAAGTTTCTTACGCATGATTTTTGCCAGCGGATCGACAGAGGTCTTGAACAGATCGGTAACGCGGAATGCAGTGGCATCCATCTTATTGGCGGCGCCCATGCTGCTGATTGACGCAATGCCCATCTCGTAGCAACGGCGGGCAAGGTCTATTTTTGCCGTTACCGTGTCGATGCAATCCACAACATAGTCATACACCGACAGGTCAACGAAGCCTGAGATGTTGGGAAGATCGCTCACGTGGGTGTCTTCCGGCAGATAGAACACAGGATGTGTGGTAACGATACAGTCGGGATTGATGTCGAGGATACGCTCACGTGCCACGTCAACCTTCAGTCGGCTGAGGGTAGAGTGGAGGGCTATTATCTGACGATTGATGTTCGTTATCGATACGCGGTCGTTGTCGAAGATGTCAATGCTGCCAACACCGCTGCGGGCAAGCACCTCGACCACATAGCCGCCTACGCCGCCAACACCGAACACCGCTACGCGGCTGGCGCGAAGCTTTGCTATTGCTTCGCCTCCGATGAGCATCTCGGTGCGCTGGAAGATTGTCTCGCTTTTGTTGTTGTCTTGCATATATGGAAATTATAAAAGCGAGACGTAATGTCTCGCCATAAGCTTCAAGAGGTGATTCCGCAGGGACTCGAACCCTGGACCCACGCCTTAGAAGGGCGTTGCTCTAATCCAACTGAGCTACGGAACCTAACCATTGAAATCGCCTGCAAAGGTAGTCATTTTAATTGAGAGTAGGCAATCGTCGATTAATAATTGTTTAGAGCTTTAACTATTTTTAGGACTTGTATGCCCTTTTTCGCCGACTAAGGCAAAAATAATGATACTAAATTTGGCGGTTCTGTTTATTTTCTGTAACTTTGCAACAAAATAATTAATATACCTAAATGATATCAATGAAACTCAAGACTATTATCTCTGTATTGTTGTGTGCAGGCGTATTAAATGTGAATGCACAGACGAAATATGTCGGCGGAGACCTGTCTATGCTGCCGAAATATGAGCAGGCAAACGTTGCATATTACGACTACTCGGGCAACAGAATCAACGGTGAGATGCTTGATTTTTTCCGTGACAAAACGGGATTCAACATCGTGAGGGTGCGACTGTTTGTCAATCCATCGAAGACCGTCAATGGCGTATGTCAGGACTTAGACTATGTAAAGGCTCTCGGCAAACGTATCAAAGACAGTGGAATGAAGTTCATGCTCGATTTCCAGTACAGCGATACATGGGCCGACCCCAGCAACCAGTGGACTCCGGCAGCATGGACATCGCTATCGGATGATGCACTCTATACCAAGATTTATGACTATACCAAGGAGAGTCTTCAGGCACTGAAGGCCTACGGCGCAACACCTGACTTCATTCAGACCGGCAATGAAATATCATACGGAATGCTATGGGGGGCAGAAGGAACTCCCGCTAATGCACAGAAACGCTGCAATACGTCAAGCGACGCAAATTGGAATCGTTTCAAGATGTTGTTGACAAAGGCTTCGCAGGCTTGCCGCGAAGTGTGTCCCGACGCTAAGGTTATCATTCATTCAGAAAGGTCGGGCCAATGGAGCAGTCTGAACAATATGCTGACCAAACTGTCGGGATTAGACTACGATATCGTGGGACTGTCGTATTATCCCAACCATCATGGAGCAATAGCCACGCTGAAGAATACCCTCAGCAGCTGCCATTCGGCATTTCCGGCAAAAGACATAATGATTGTAGAGACCGGTTATTACAACAATTGGTATAACACTAACGACAAATATCAGTGGCAGACGGTATGGGAGGTGTCGCCGGCAGGCCAGAAAGCATTCCTTGACGATCTCGTGGCTGCAATAAAGGATCTGAGCTATGTAAGTGGTCTCGTGTATTGGTTTCCCGAAGAGAATCCTTCTGGTAACAATAATGTATATACTCCATGGTTTAACCACGGACTGTTCAATCCATCAACAGGAATGGCAACTCTTGGACTGTATGCACTGCAGGGTTTTGTCGGTAAAAGCACTACTCCGAGTGAGACTCAAACGGAAAAGACATATTATATTCTCGGTAATGGCGACGAGATGGGCAACTGGACACTGCCTCCGGCTGTAAAGCTGGAGAAGAATGCAAAAGGCATGTTCTATAAGGACATTAATCCTACCGGCGAGGCATGGCTGTGTCTCTGCGACGGGCAGACGTCAGACTGGGATGTGTTCAATGGTACATATCGACTGTCAACAACGACAAACAACGAACTTCTCGAAACAGGCAAAAGCTATCAGTTGGTGCGCGGCGCGGGAAATGTTTCTATGAAGGTGCTTGCCGGCAGCTACCGTCTCACCTTCGACAGTGCCACCATGATGCTTTATGTCACCGAGCCTGTTTCTATCCTGGCAGGCGACGCCAACGGCGACGGAACTATCAATGGTACCGACTTGGTTGCCCTTGCAAACATAGTGTTGGGACTGTCGGAAGAAATCAAGGCTGCTGACGTCAACGGCGACGGAACGGTCAATGGTACAGATTTGGTGGTGCTTGCAAATATCGTACTTACTAACGGGGCTGCACAATATTCTTTCGAATAAAATGACATATAACGCGAAATTGAATCAGGAAGGTGGTGACTACAGCCACTATACCGTCGGTGAACAGTCGCCTCTGTTGCAGTGGTTGCTTGCAAACGTGAAGCAGAGCCGTACAAAGATTAAGGCAATACTGCATGGGCAAGGTATTAAGGTCAACGGAAAGACCGTGACACAGTTCGACTATCAGCTGGAACCGGGCATGAAGGTGAGCGTAAGCAATACCAAACGCAACCAGCATGGCTTCAAGAGCCGCTATGTGAAAATTGTATATGAAGACCGGTGGCTCGTTGTGGTTGAAAAGAACATCGGCATATTGTCGATGGCTGCTGGGCATTCGTCGTTGAACGTCAAGTCGTTACTCGATAACTATTTTGCCACGACTCATCAAAAATGCCGTGCGCACGTGGTGCACCGCCTTGACCGCGATACCAGCGGCCTAATGGTCTATGCCAAGGACATAGACACAGAGCAGGCTTTTGAGCACGACTGGCACAATATAGTGTATGACCGTCGCTATGTAGCTGTTGTCAGTGGAGAAATGGAGGACGATGAGGGCACCATTGCCAACTGGCTTAAGGAAAACAAGGCATACGTCACTTATTCGTCGCCAGTGGATAACGGAGGAAAGTATGCTGTGACGCATTTCCATACGCTGGCACGTACTACGGAGCATTCGCTTGTAGAGTTCAGACTTGAGACTGGCCGTAAGAACCAGATACGTGTGCATACTGCCGACATGGGACATCCGGTGTGCGGCGATACGAAGTATGGCAATGGCGATGACCCTCTCCATCGTCTGTGTCTCCATGCATGGCTGCTATGCTTCACTCATCCCGTAACTGGACAGCCGATGGAATTTGAAACTCAAATACCGTCTATATTTAAGTCGCTTTTCTAAATTATAGATATATATGCATAATATAACATACTACTTTGCGATGCTTGTTGCTATTATCATCGCATTCATATTGATAAAGAAGATTGCCAGTTGTCTTGTTAAGAGCATCATAACCGTTATCCTCGTCATAGTCCTGCTGGCTATTTATTATATGTTGATACAATAAAAAAGCCTTCCTAGGAAGGCTTTTTTATTATTCTTTGATGTTGGGTTCTTCCAGTCCGATTCCTTTCTTCTTATCAACGATCTTTAGGATAAGTCCGAGGACGAGTGCCAGAACACCAAGCATGGCTAGCATCAACAGAGGAGCGGTGTAGTCATATTGTGTAGGGTCGCTGACTCCTGGGTTTGTAGCGTCGAGCACCTTGCCTATGAGCAGGGGGAACAGCCAAAGACCAATGTTTTGAATCCAGAAAATCAGAGCGTATGCTGAGCCGATAATTTTAGCGTCAACGAGCTTGGGAACACTGGGCCATAGAGCTGCTGGAACAAGTGAGAAAGATGCTCCGAGCACTAGTATGGTGAGATAGGCGATGATGATTCCACCCACAGCGTTACCCTTGAATGCAGGCAGTACAAAAGCAAACGTGAGATGGCAGGCAATGAGCAGCAATGCTCCAAGTACCAGCATCGACGCTCCCTTGCCGTGATGGTCGAGATAGTTGCCGAGTATCGGAGTGATACCAACGGCAAGCAGAGGAAATACGGCGAAGACAGTTTCTGAAGACTGGCGCATATAACCCATGTAGCAGAACACGACGAGAGCCGCTACCGACGTGCAGAGCATCGAGTACTTCAGCGTGGGGCGTTTAACGAAATTGAAAGAAAATGCCGTGCCTGCAACGACGAGCATGATAAGATACTGGATGATGGTGACGGAACTGCCGGCCCAGAAAGAGTCGGGGTCGAGAGCAGTGAACGTGAGGTTGCACTGAAGCATGTTGACTGCGTACTTCTGGAACGGGAATATTGCACTGTAGTAAAGAACGCAGAGCAGAGCCACAATCCAGAATCCACTGTCGGAAAGAATGAGTCCGATGTCGGAAACCTTGAAAGGGTCGTCTTTCTCCTCTGCCTCGCCTGTCTGCGCATCCAGTCGCTTGTCCATGAAGAAATATGTGACGAACATTATAAGTGCTATACACAGCAGGACTACGCCGAATGCTACCGAGCGGCTTACATCGACATCACCTCCGAGTTTTGCAAAGAATGGAGAGAAAATCATGCAGGTTGCAACACCCAAACGGGCGAGAGCCATCTCGCTGCCCATGGCAAGAGCCATCTCGCGACCCTTGAACCACTTCACGATACCACGACTGACGGTTATGCCGGCCATCTCGGCTCCGCATCCAAAAATCATGAATCCTATAGCGGCTACCTTGGCCGATGCCGGCATTCCCTGATAGAAAGGACTAACTCCTAATTCGTCGAACACGGGAATGTAGTTCAGGTTTTCGGTGAACCACGTTTCAACGCTGCTGCCGATGAAAGCCTCGCTGACAGCGAACCATTTTACAAGTGCGCCGATGAGCATCACAGCTCCTGAGAGGATTGCAGTGAAGCGGACACCCATCTTGTCGAGAATGATACCTGCGAAGATAAGGAAGAATACGAAGACGTTGAGGAATGTCTCAGCTCCCTGCATCGTGCCGAAAGCAGTGGAATCCCATCCGCGCTGCGATTCCATCAGGTCTTTAATGGGCGATAGTATGTCCATGAAAATGTAGGCACAGAACATGGCCAGTGCCAGAAGTAACAGTGCTGTCCACCGCATGGCGGCACTGTCTCTCAGAGTTCTTGACTGAATAGAGATTGTCATAATTTTACTGTTTTATTATTAATTGTCGTTTTTCGCGTGTTTTGCTATTATCTGCTGCAGTCGGTGCATATTGTCAACAGTGTTGGCGGCAATAATGCCTGATGGCTCAGTAAACGATGGGGCATTGCCTTCGCGGTTACAAACACTTCCTCCTGCCTCAGTCACTATGAGCGACGCTGCGGCGTAGTCCCATGGCGACAGCAGATATTCGAAGTATAATTCTATGCGCCCCATAGCGAGATAGCATAGCTCAGGGGCGGCTGCTCCGAAACGGCGAATGTCGTTGCACTGACAGAATGTGTCTTCTATAATACGCGAACAAAGGGCCGAGTGCTCCTTATGATAGACGGGTAGGGCAGTACACATCACTGAGTCCTGAAAGGAACGGTCAGACACATGGATACGTTTCCCGTTGAGATATGCCCCTTCACCCTTGATGGCTGTGAACATCTCATCTGTACGTGGCATATAAACAATGCCCTCCACAATGTTGTTGCCGTGTTTCAGACCTACACTGATGGCGCACTGGTCGATGCCGCGCGCATAGTTGGCAGTGCCGTCAATGGGGTCGATTATCCAAGTATAGTCTCGTCCGAGCTGATGACGGTCTTCCTCTTCGCAAAGGAATCCTGAATCGGGCAGCAACTTGCCAAGCTCTTCCTTGAGAAAATTCTGAACAGCAAGGTCGGAAGATGTAACGATGTTGGCATAACCTTCTTTGTGAGATACGGCAAAGCCGCTGCTAATCATCAGCTGCGAGGCTTTACGGACAATTTTATCCAAGTCTTTTGTCATAATATTGCAAATTTGCCGGCAAAGGTACGAAAAAAGGTTGGAAAATAGATTAATTTTCCAATTTAATTTCTTCC